>ENA-OQIF01000173-OQIF01000173.1-human-gut-metagenome-genome-assembly--contig:-NODE-173-length-34689-cov-5.349141_pt1 | contig 34689 bp, 38 predicted proteins | sample MGYA00242574_ERZ504738 | MGnify/ENA primary metagenome ERZ504738 (study PRJEB26092, sample SAMD00036437) | human gut metagenome | host: Homo sapiens | study: EMG produced TPA metagenomics assembly of...
ATTCTTTAAAAACGGTTTCCGCACCAAATACAGATTCATCTGTTTCATCAAACTGAGCTGCAAAATTTTCAATAAATGTTTTAAGTTCCATTTTATTATTATTTTAAAATTTGACAATAGTTGCAGGATTACCAACATAGGTAGAATCATCTTTAGTATTACGAATGATTACACTGTTAGCTCCGACAACTGTTCTATATCCTATTCGATTTTTTTGTAATATTATAGCTCCTGTTCCTATATAATTCTCATCATTGATTACCGTTCCACCAGAAATATGTACTTTAGGCATAAAAACATTATAATTTCCTATTTTTGAGTCGTGACCGATAGTAATAAAACCATTAAAAGAATTAAAATCTCCAATCGTTATATCACAAGTAACACAGCATCCCCAACAAAAAATATTTCCTTTCCCTAAGGACAGAGAATTTTGATCCGTAAAACGCACATCAGGAGCTATGATATTGGGAAATTCAATATATGGATTCTTTATTTTACCCACTAATTTATGAACTCCAACAGGAGAAGCAATAGCAATAATTACATCTAACGGCTCATCATACATATTTAAAACCTCAAGTCCTCCAAGTACTTTTCCATATCCGCAAGAATAGCCTATAGGCTTTGTATCATCGAAAAAACCAATTAGATTCCATCTTGACTCACATTGGTTAATAATATTAAGCATACATGAGACTTCACGACCAAAACCTCCTGCTCCATAAATTGCTATATTCTTCATGTCTTAATTATTTCCATTAAAAGCTTCCATCGTTGAACAAGTATCAGAACTGATTCCTTCACGTACAAAAACTTTTTTTATTGTTAAAAAGATAATTTTTAAATCAAGTGAGAAAGAACAATGGTCTACATACCAAACATCCAACTCAAACTTCCTTGTCCATGAAATAGCATTACGTCCATTCACTTGCGCCCATCCGGTAATACCGGGACGAACTTCATGACGGCGAGCCTGTTCGCTATTGTATAGAGACAAATACTGAGGAAGCAAAGGACGTGGTCCAATCAAGGACATATCGCCTTTCAAAACATTGATTAATTGTGGAAGTTCGTCAATCGAAGTAGAACGAACAAACTTACCAATCTTAGTTAATCGTCTATCATCCGGAAGTAAGTTTCCTTCTGCATCACGTTCATCTGTCATAGTTTTAAATTTGATGACTTTAAAGATTTTACCATGCCTTCCGGGCCTCTCCTGAAGAAAAAAAGCACCAGCTCCCTTATTCGCAAAATGAAGCCAAAGAGCACTTCCTAATAAAATAGGTAAAAAGATAAGTAAGCCAAGAAAGCCTATAAGCACATCCATCAAACGCTTTATGAAACTACGATACATATTGTTCCGCATTTTTATAGGTATAATTTAAGGATGCCTTCATTGAATTATTGGAATAAGTTCTCCAAAGCATATTATCTGTCTTCAATTCTTTTATAAAACCAGCCATTGCAGCCACTTTTTCTTTTGTAAAACATCTCCCACAATCATATGCTGCAACCAAATGCGCCAACTCGGATTCATCAGATGCTATACATAATAAAGGGGTACCGACAGCGAGCAAATTGTATGTTTTACTGGGAACACTTACCAAAGCTGTTTCATCAGTTAGAGTAATAATTGATATATCAGCAGCACTCAACGAATATTTCAAATCTTGCGAAGGTTGCCATGGTAAAAAATAGCAATTTTTCAAATTCTTATCTTTCACCCATGACATTAACTCATTCTTTTTTAACCCTTCTCCAATAATAAGGAAAATAATATCTTCATTTTCTTTAACCTCTTCCGCTATTTCAATAATAGATTCTACATTATGAGTAAATCCTATATTGCCAGAATACATGACAACAAATTTGTCGAGTAAATTATGTTTTAAGATGAATGGATTTTCTGTTTTTTCAATCCTCAATAAAGAATCCATACCCATCCAATTCGGAATCACAACTATTTTATCTTTATCACAATATTTTAATAGTAAAGCTGCCATTCCACTGCTCAGCGTATATATCTTATCAGCATTGCTATATATTCGCCTATTAATTTTAGCCCACACTTTATATATCCAGGAATCTTGGCATATTCCAACATTACTCAATGCATCCGGATATACATCATAAACGATAACAGAATATTGGTGTTTCAATATTAATGACGGGAAATAAGACATTGGTGGATTAGTTACATAAACGACCCTATAATGCCGATATTTCCAAAGTAATAAGAAAAAAACCTGCAAAGTAGCCGCAAACCACGTTAATGTGCGCATAAAAAATGAAGTACGAACATAAATAACTATTTTATGTATTTTAACAGAGTTGTTCAATGTCCTCCCTAACGTATCGAAACTACCCGCAAGCAAAACAACATCGGAATATTTCTCGGCATAAGCATTCACTATATCAATCATTAAATATCCCGTTGATTGATTGACCAAAACAATTTTTTTCATACACTATAAATATTCAAAGTAGAAATGGTAAGGATAGATACCAAACCATTCAGGACGCAAATAAGAAATAACGAAATATTTCATAACAAAAAGTGATACAATCATGATGACCGATATCAATTTATTCGTATTATTGCCCAAAGAGAATAAAACATTTGGTAAAAGAACAATAGCGAAGATGTCAAAATATGCGGTTATCCTTCCCAACACTCCTAAATTAGTGGCTAATGCCCAAAAGATGCTACTCACCATTAATAACTTCACCATCAATATATTACCCCGGGTTCTTACAGCAACATTTCCCCAACCCCAAAAGCAAAAGCACAACACTGCAATATCGACAAACAAATGCAATACACTGGCTAATTTCGACTCTTCGACTATTCCAAAATCACTGCTCATCAAATACTGTCCATACACACCGAATTCCATTAAAACAAATTGTAGTATTTTTCCTGAAAAAGCAAATGAAATCAGTAATATAGCTAAATAACCTAAAAATACTTTCCTGTTAAGAGGTATTCGGTCTATCCAGATCATAACTATAAATATAATTGATGATAAATGAAATAAAGAAGCAAATATCACCAGAAGCAAGAATTTCCCAATAACTCTTCTATCTAAATATCTATAGGCCCATAAAATAATAGATAAAGCAAAAAATTGCCTCAGAACATTCATACTCTGATCGAAGAACCCCATTCCCACAAATAGAAATACACTCAACCAAACTGAAGATGAATACTTTCTAATAAAACAAACACATGACCAAATATAAAAAAGATTCAAAGCCAATAAGAACATCTGAAAATTGGATGTCATCAAGGAAATTATTTTAGACAGTAGCATAAAACCTGCTTCATAAGTGTAAGGATTTTCATAAAAAGCATAATTCCCATGAGCAAAAACGCCAAACATATCAGAATATACATACGTATCTGTACCATACTTGGGATACCTCAATGAACTAAACAGTAGAAGTGGAAAAAAAGTAAAGAACAAATATAAAATATCTCTTATAGAACGTTTCCAGCCATTTACCGAATAAAACAGGAAAGAAAAAACAAAACAGACCCTATGATGTAATAAGCAAACCACATAGTCTATAGTTTCCTGAATATTTGTTTAAAACTCCCCAAACGCGTCTGATAAGAGAAGTTGCTTTTTACGTATTGAATACCACTCTTTAAATGCTCCACATCAGTTTTCTTCCTACACAACTCTAATATAAGTCGGGATATTGTATCTTCATTATCAATATCTACTTTATATCCAAAGCTTCCCATACAATCACGAAGTCCTCCCCTTCCACTATGCACTACGCAACATCCTGCAGCCAAAGCCTCCATAGCAGCTATACCAAAACCCTTCATATGCAGATAGCTGAATATAAAATTGGCTCTCCTTCAACAGATTTATCTTGTTGTGCTCTTGGATAGTACCCAAATATATGACTGATTCTTCCAAATGCAATTCGGAAATCAAACTCTGAATATAATCGCTCCCAGCCCCAGATGGTCCAACTATGTAAAATTTATAATCAGGAATTCGTTCCCTTATTGATGCAAATATACGTATTGCCCTATCTACCCCTTTACGATAAACGTTTTCTATACTCACCATCCAAGCTATTGTTACAAAATAATGTTTCTTCTCCAAGAAATCACCTTTAAACTCAAAACTATCAAAATCTATAACATGAAAAGAAAGCGCACAGTTAGAAGGTAATTTTCCCCCATAAATATCTTTCACATTAGATTGATCTGTCTGTGAGACTAAGATGCTTGTATCACTAAACAAGTTACATAATTTAAAGAGAATCTTCTGAATATATCTTTGTCTTGGAGTAGCAACATTCTTGTCTAGTGCATCAATACCTCCTGTAAAAAGAACCTTTTTCCCGAATAGTTTTGCAAACAAAGCAGCTATCAACCCATATCTATAGAAGTATATAAATGCAATATCATATTTCCAGAACAATAAAAAATCAAAAGATTTCTTACTCAAAGCAACTTTATAACCCAAATCTTTCAAAATTAATATATCATTGCGATAATAACTTTGAATAGAAAACATTTTCTTTGTCTGTACACTTGAATAAAAAAATACCGTTTTAGACATATCAATTTATTGAAGTTAAAATAGTATGTAGAAATCGCAGTTTAGCCTTTCTTCCAGTCCAATAAAAAACCAATGGGAATAAAATTAAAAATGACAAAATTCTAAAACTTAAATAGCTCATATAAGAATTATGCTTTTTCATATATCGGAACAAACTTTCAAAGCCACGAAAATCATTTCTATTTGAGCGTTTTCTTTTAGAACTCCCTCCATTATAATGAACAATCTTAGGTGAATCAATAATGATCCGCTCAATTCCCATCTGACTCATCCGCTTTTGCAAATCAGTTTCTTCATAATACATAAAAAAAGCTGTATCAAAAAGACCGGCTTTTTCAAATGTCTCACGAGTCAAAAAACATATCTGCACCTGTTATATAATCTACATGGAAAGCCCCCTCAAATAATTTTTCTTCACTTTTCTTGTTAGGAAATGGGAGAGTCAATATAAAACCTAAACGATTTAAAATTGTGGGGAATTTCCCATAAGAGTGTCCATAAGTATTATCCGGATTCAACAACATTGTTCCATATACACAAGAAGATAAATGTTGCTCTGCATAATCATAAAATAATTTAATAGCATTATTTAAAAGAATAGTATCAGAATTTAATAAAAACAGATACTTACCTTTTGCATACTGATAACCTGTATTATTCGCACTTCCGAAGCCCTCATTCGCTAAATTCTGGATAAACACAATCCGCTTATCAAGTCTCAATATCTCACCACTTCCATCATCAGAATTATTATCAACAACTATTACTTCAAAATCAATTCCTAATGTATGTGTAAAAATACTATTAATACAATTTAAAGTCAGCTCTATTGTATTATAGTTCACAATTATAACAGAAACATCCATATAAACAGCCAATCAATTTATTATTACCTTAGGATACCAATTCAAAATCATTCGGATTAAAGGACGAAAGCATCTAAGAAGATATGTAAACCTATAAGATAGAGGGATACGGCATGGCAAAGCAGGCTTCAAGTTATAATACAATTCTGCATATTGAGATTTCCTGTTCAAGCCTTCTATTAACTCTACTGTAGTTTTACGGGCTTGTACTCCAATTCTTTTTCTTAAATCTTCATCTTTACCTAATAAAGTTGCATATTTTACTATTTCATCATATGTCTCAGCTATAAACCCATTTTCTCCATGTATAAAACGTTCTTTAGGAGCTTCTGAACCATAATAAACTACAGGTTTATTCATTAACATAGCTAGCCCCAAATTAGCATCTATTGAAGCGTGGCTATCCACAGGTATCTGATAAAGACAAACATCAAAAGTCGCACAAACCTTTAACCATTCTTCATAAGGTAATAAATCATATATAATAATATCATTTCTACCTTTTGCTTTTCGACGAACCCAATTATCCCCCTTAGGAATACCAACTATACAAAATATTTTATTGGAAATGGAGATTCGGTCAAAAATATCAATCATATTTAATGGGCATTTGGACAAAGAAGTCCCTCTGCCGAAAATTATAGGCCCATTTTCATTTCTCTTGAATGAAATTCCAGATGTTTGCTCACAAAGTCTAGGATCCCCGCTAAAATATATTTGTTTTCTTCTTTCCTGGGGTATAAATCTAATAATCGAATCATTATATGAAGCTTTGTCTATCAAGACAATATAGGACGAGTGTTGAATTTCAAAAGGACTTAAAAGCAAACTTTTGAATGAAGGGCGTTGACATACGGTAGTCAACACAGGGATTTGCAATGACACCTGTATTGCAGATTTTACTACACGATAAAAAATATCCGAATTTCGAGTTTTAAAGTAATGTATACAACTAAATGATTTCTTTCTTAAATAATCCGTAATAGAATCGACTTCATCAAATTGTTTGATATGTAAATCTGGATCTGAACTTACTTTCCACCTACAGAGAATATCATAATCATCAATAAAGGTACTATTCCTAATAAATTCATTCAATGCACTGGATGCTCCATCACCAATTTTATAATATGAGATTAAAAAAAGTACCTTCATCTTATTATATACTTAAAATAAATGTATACCATTGCAACAATACATCAATCAATTATAATAGACAAAATCCGTTCAATATCCTCATCTGATAAATTCGGATGCATTGGAAGACAAATAATCTCATTCGCTTTTTGCGTAGCCACAGGCAAGTTATCAGGAGTCGCGGAAGCTAATCCTCTATAAGTAGAAAAAGTACTTATCAACGGATAAAAATATCTTCTTCCTAAAACACCTTTTTCTTTCATCTTGAAATAAACCTCATCACGAGACATCCCGTATTCTTCGGCATCAATAAAAATAGGAAAATAAGAGTTATTATGTCGTACACCCGATATTTCATCCATAAAAGAAATACCTTTCACTTTCCTTAATCCTTCACGATAAGAGTTGGCAACCTGATTCCGCCTCTTAATTGCATCATCAACATAATTTAACAGCAGTAAGCCATAAGCTGAACGGACTTCATCCATTTTACCATTTATACCAGGAGCAACAATGGTAGTCTCATCAGCAAAACCGAAATTTTTCAGATAATCAATACGTTTCTTGGTCTTCTCATCATGGCAAATCAAAGCTCCCCCCTCAATCGTATTATACACCTTTGTTGCATGAAAGCTCAAAGTAGACATATCTCCTGCTTCCAAAATAGATTTTCCTTGAACCTCTACTCCAAAAGCATGAGCCGCATCATAAATAACCTTTAATCCATACTTATTTGCAATTTCCTGTATACGTACCGTATCACAAGGAATTCCATATACATGTACTGGCATAATGGCTGTCGTTTTAGGAGTAATGGACGCTTCTATCTTGTCTGGATCAATATTACATGTTACTGGATCAATATCTACAAAAACAGGTTTTATTCCATTCCACCACAAAGAATGTGTAGTGGCAACAAAACTATAAGGAGTAGTAATAACTTCGCCTGTTATACGTAAGGCCTGTAAAGCTACCATCAGAGGCAAAGTACCATTAGTAAACAAACTCACATAGGGAACCTTTAGGTATTCGCACAAAGCCTTTTCTAGAGTCTCATGATAACTTCCGTTGTTAGTCAACCATTTACGCTTCCATATATCTTCCAAGTAAGGAATAAATTCCGATAGAGGAGGAAGAAGAGGTGAAGTAACTGTTATAATTTTTTCATTCATTATAAATCTATTATATTTTGTTAGCGCCCAATTTCAATACGTATCTCAAGAAAATCTGCCACAAGATGGTTTCCTGATAAACAACGTCAAAAAGGATCTTAATTTCCAACATTTATTATTAATTCATTCCGGTCATAAAAAGCGATAAATATTTATAAATACTACATCCTTCTCGCTGAAGGATCTCTTGAAATAATCCAGCACGGACACACCCTGCATCCTGCAAGTGGAGATGATGGTATGATATACCGCCGAGATGCGGGTCATCTTATCACTTCCGAAGAATAACGACATCACCATCTTCCGGTTCACGATCCAACTGTTGGTGAATTATGGATAGGACCTTATCATATTTACAGCGCATATCGTGGAAATCGCGGACAAAGAAAAAGCTGTTAAGACCGGTTATATTCAACATAAGCCCTCCAATTTCTCTACTAAGCTTTTCAAGCCTTCAGCTTAAATTTTTCTGATTGATATGAACACCATTGCTCATGCGGATATCTACCAAAATTCGAAGTTCGGTATGAGAAGAAAGCCGAGTATCCACTTCCGGCTTTTGTTCCGGGATTGGGGAAGAAATTTCCTGCATTTCTACTTCCAGTGAGGGAGTACCCAAAATCTGAACAGGAATTATCTTCTTTCGTGCATCCTTGTACCATTTTGCAAATAGGTTATAAGGAATGTTATTGGACATACAGAATTTCTCAATCGAAACACCAGCGGGGATTCCTTCCAATTTATAGCGCAAAAATAGACGTTCAAAATCATTACAACTATACATAAACTTTACTTTTCATTGAACGAAAACAAAATTCTGGCTTTTATATCGTTTATCCTATACGTCATTTTGGGACATTAACTTATGAGTTCTTTCTTATTATAGATAGTATGATTCGACGTATTTCTTTATACTCCTCCAACCGCATTCTTTCATAAGCCACGATAGCTAACAGAATCCCAACAGATACCTGAAGTAATAAAGTCACCAAAAAATTAAAATGTAAGAAAGTGATTCCCCACATTAATAATGCTACAAGGGAAGAAACAAGAAAACAAGGAAATATATCTTTAACCTGTTTTACAGTAGAATAATCTATTAATCTTCCAGAATAGTAACTATTTAAAATATAAGATACTAATGAAATGCAAACAGCACCCCATAACATATAGTTGATACCCCAGAATATTCCGATCATAATTGGGATAACAGCAATTATTTTTTTTACAATTTCCAATTTAAGAAATAAACCGGAATGGCCTCTTACCTGTAAAATATTTAAATTTATAGCATGCAATGGATAAAGCATCTCTGAAAAACATATAATCTGTAAAAACGGAACAGCCATCAACCATTTTTCTCCGATCAGAATAACAATCAATGGTTTTGCTATGGCTGCAAGACCAAACATCAAGGCAAATGTTATTAACATAGTAACCTTTATTATTTTGCGATAAGCATCCCGTAGCCGTTCCGGTTCTTCTTGAATAGAACTAAGTACCGGATAACTAACTCTCTGGACCACAGAAGTTAAATTACTAGAGAATATTGTAGAAAACTGTTCTGCACGCGTATATTGCCCTAATTGAGTTGCACTGTAGTAACGACCGATCACTATATAATATACATTCTTATAAAAAACATCGATAAGCCCTGATAATAGCAGTTTAGAGCCAAAACCAAATAAGTCTTTAAAACTCTTATATGAAAATTCCCATAATGGTCGCCATTTCCCATAAATCCATAAAAGGACTGAGTTAAAAAATTGACGGGATAACTGTTGCCCCACCAAACTCCAAACTCCACAATGATATAGAGCCATTGTAATGCCAACGCCACCACTTACAAGAGAAGCTATCAATGAGACTTTTGTCTGTGTTTTAAAATCAATGTTTCTAACCAACACGGTACGTTGTATGATAGAACAAGAATTTATGATCAAAACCAGTCCTAAAACCCTGATAACAGGTATAAGCAACGATTCCGAGAAAAAACAACTAATAGCCGGTGCACATATCCAAAGAAGAATATAAAGACAGATGGAAATAACTATATTAAAGTAAAATACGGTATTATAATCAGTATCCTTAACATCTATCTTACGAATTAGAGCGCTCGAAAAGCCACTGTCAATAATAGAATTTGATATCGCTATAAAGATAGCAATCATAGCCATGACACCATATTCCTCCGGTGAGAGTATACGGGCCAAAATCAAACCTACAAGAAAGGATACTCCCGAACCTGAGATATTATCAGCGAAACTCCACCATACCCCTTTGATAGTTTTATCCTTTAGTGTTCCCGACACGATGCTACTATCCTTTGTACATCATTTTATAATACTCTTCGTACTCTCCAGTTGTAATAGCATCCATCCACTCTTGGTTATCCAGATACCAACGAACCGTTCGTTCTATTCCTTCCTCAAACTGTAAACTAGGCTTCCAACCCAATTCTTTTTTAATTTTGTAGAATCAATAGCATAACGCAGATCATGTCCGGCACGATCCGTAACATAAGTGATCAGATGCTCACTGATTCCTTCTGCATTACCTAACAAACGATCGACAGTTTTTATAATTACTTTTATCAAATCAATGTTCTTCCATTCATTAAAGCCACCAATATTATAAGTATCAGCAATCTTTCCTTTATGAAAAATCAGATCAATGGCACGGGCATGATCTTCTACATATAGCCAGTCACGCACATTCTCCCCCTTACCATACACGGGTAATGGTTTGCCTTGTCGAATGTTGTTAATGAAAAGTGGAATCAATTTTTCAGGGAATTGATAAGGCCCATAATTATTCGAACAATTTGTCACAATGGTTGGCATACCATAAGTATCATGGTAAGCCCGAACAAAATGATCACTACTTGCTTTACTAGCTGAGTAAGGACTATGAGGATCATATTTAGTAGATTCCGTAAAATATGTACCATCAGACCTCAATGCACCGTATACCTCATCGGTAGAAATATGATAAAAACGCTTTCCATCATACTTCTCCGGACACTCCTCCCACATCTGCCTGGCTGCCTGTAATAGGCAAAGAGTACCCATTACATTAGTACGAGCAAAGGTAAGCGGATCTTTAATGGAGCGATCTACATGACTTTCGGCCGCCAAATGAATAATTCCGTCAATTTTATATTCAGAAAAAATATCTATCAGTTTATCAAAATCACAAATATCAGCTTTGATAAAAGTATAGTTAGATGCACTTTCCACATCATGCAGATTAGCAAGATTACCGGCATAAGTTAGTTTATCTAAATTGATAATACGATATTCTGGATACTTATTTATAAAAAACCGAACAACATGAGAACCAATAAAATCCGGCACCACCAGTAATAAGAATATTGCGTTTAAATGCCATATTAATAAAGTTTATCATGATAATCAAATAACCAATCAGTATCTTTTAAAACTGAATGACAAGAATCTTTCTCTGATAAAACGACTTTCTCCATTGGTATTTTCCAGTCAATACCTAAATCTGGATCATTCCAAGCAATAGCTCCTTCACACTGAGGAGCATAAAAATTATCGCATTTATATTGAAAAACCACTTCTTCACTTAAGACAGAAAAACCATGAGCAAAGCCACGAGGAATAAAAAGCTGACGATGATTATCTTCAGTAAGTTCTACAGATACATACTTGCCAAAAAAAGGAGAATTTCTACGTATGTCTACCGCTACATCAAGAACAGCGCCTTTCACAACCCGGACCAATTTACTTTGTGCTAAAGGTGGTTTCTGAAAATGCAGACCACGAATCACTCCATAACTCGACTTAGATTCATTATCCTGGACAAACATCGTTTTACAAACTTTCTCTATAAACACATTTTGATTAAAAGATTCAAAAAAATGACCGCGTTCATCACTAAACAAACGAGGTTCAATAATCATAACACCTTTTATATCAGTTTCTATTATATTCATTATTGGTCTGCAGCTAATTCATCAATTACTTTCAAAAGGTACTGCCCATATTGGTTTTTCGACATAGGCTGAGCCAATTTCTTCATTTTATCAGAATTAATCCACCCTTGACGAAGTGCAATGCCTTCCAGACATGCTATTTTCAACCCTTGACGTTTCTCAATCACTTCGATAAAGGTACTTGCTTCACTCAAAGAGTCGTGCGTACCTGTATCCAGCCAAGCAAAGCCACGTCCCAAAGTCTGCACCTTCAACTCTTTATCATTGAGAAAATGTTGATTGACAGTTGTTATTTCCAACTCACCACGGGCAGAAGGTTTTATGTTCTTAGCAACTTCCACAACCTTATTAGGATAAAAATAAAGTCCAACAACGGCATAATTGCTTTTAGGTACTTTCGGCTTTTCTTCAATGGAAAGACAATTACCCCTTTTATCAAACTCCGCAACCCCATAACGCTCCGGATCATTCACCCAATAACCAAACACAGTGGCTTTTTGCTTTTCATCAGCAACACGGACTGCCTCTTTTAACATAGCCGAAAAGCCATTACCATGAAAAATATTATCACCCAAAACCAAACATACTGAATCATCACCGATAAATTTCTCACCAATAATAAAAGCTTGTGCTAAACCATCAGGAGAAGGTTGTTCCGCATATTCAAATCGCACTCCATAATCAGAACCGTCACCCAACAAACGTTGAAAGCCGGGTAAATCATAAGGAGTGGAGATAATTAAGATCTCACGAATTCCTGCCAACATGAGTACAGAGATAGGATAATAGATCATCGGTTTATCGAATATCGGAAGTAACTGCTTACTGACTCCTTTGGTAATCGGATATAAGCGAGTGCCGGAACCACCGGCCAAAACAATACCTTTCATAATTAAAACTTAAAGGGAATTCGATTGATTTTTAACTATTGGCATACAGCCATAACAGTTGATTGTCGATTGGCAGCAAAGATATATATCATTTTTGAGCCCTAATTTGAGTGCTTACAGATAAGTATCTTACTTAAAAATCATTATCTTTCGTTCATCCAAATTTATTCTTCAACATACTCCCACGGATAAGGATTATCCACCACAGTCTGAAACTCGTTGATAGCCTCTTGCTGTTCGGTAGTAAGTGACACCGAATCCCAAGAAGCGATAATTGCACGGGCTTCGTCAGCCAAAGGCTCGTCGAATACCTCACCATAGCAGGCGGTAAGCAGACGAAGCTTCAATAGTGAAGCGGGAAGAGTATCGAGGATATCCCAGCAACGATCTAATATCTTCTGGACATGTTCGCGCTTTTCTCCGTGGTCGATGAACGATGCGTTGTAACCCATCAGGAGAGCGAGACAGACAGAGGCCTGTTCTTCAACCGTGGAACCTTGGATACCGGAATTATACAATGTTGTGGTCAAGCGGTAAACTTCATTGTTACGGCGGGACAAGTCATCGCTGTAAATGGGACTCCCGTCCATGCCCAAATACATCAGGTCGTGCGCGGCACGCTGAAGGGAAGCTACTTCTTCGGAAAGAGTCATAATAAATTTGAATTATGAATTATTTGATTACTTCTATAAGATCAGGGTGAATAGTGGCCATGGCAACAGCTATGACACCTTGTATAGCAATGACTACGCGACGATCCCGGGCACCTTTCACTTTCAGGAAAACACCTTCGTGCCCCTCGAAGTCACCACCCGTGATACGGACTTTGGTGCCTTTGGACAGGTTGAGTTCATCGGGTTGAAAGTATAAAAGATGGTCACTGTAAGTACCGGCTACAGCGATGAAGCGCTGCATTTCATTGTCGGGGATAATGATCTTCTTGCCGCTACGGGTATCGGTGATATATTGCAAATAAGCAACCAGAGACTTCACGCGCTTCACTTCGGAAGGACAAGCATGAATAAAAATCAGATTGTGAATGATAGGAACCAAAACACGGACTTTTTTCCCTTTCTTTATACTTATCTTGTATTGCATGGGAACAAAACAGCCCAAGTTCTCTTTCGCAAGCAACCGCATAGCGTCAGTCTCCCGACGGTAGGTGGCACGCATAGCGAACCATATTTCAGTCTCTTTCTCCACTTCCATTATTCGATTATTTCAGAAAAGGACATTCTCCCGGGGCTTTGAACTTCTTTCACATACCTGAAATTCAATCACTTGCGAGTACTTTATGTAATATACGGCAAGCTTTGTACTCTCTTGCCACGGTTTCTTGCAGTTACTCATTACCTATCTGGTAAGAAACTATAGACGAACGAATTATACTAAAAAAACGTGTTTTTAAACGTTCGTCTATTTGAACACTATTTTTGTATTCATTTTTTATTATCGAAACATAAAAGCAGACAGATAAAAAAGAGATTTTTATCCATAGATATCTATCTAGAAATTAATATATTAAGGTAGAAAGGCAAGAGTGCAAATCTTTTTTTAATTAAACATTTTGCTATTATGAAAATACCCCTTATCTTTGCGTTCAAATAGACGAACGTTTTTTGAAACATCTCTCCTTAAACAAATTATCTCACTATAAGCCAACAGCTTACCTCTAAAAAGAAATTAAATTCCACAATTTATCTTATATTTGTAAGTTTACTAAATTTTTCGTCCATACCTTTGCAACATTTTATACAAATAAAAATCACTAAAATTAAAAAGATTATGAACTACGAAAACAAACAACAAGAAGAAAAAAAAAGAATTCAAAAAAAACAAAACGGTCAACAAGCAAATCTCTGACAATAGAAACCTTAAGTCAAACAGAGGACGAAAAAAAGGAGAAACCCATACAAGGGATTGTTTTGAAACACTACGAATGCTTAAAGCTACTAATCACACTCTATCAAGATGGGGCAATGGGTATAAAAAAGGAGACATCACAAGTTGCATTAGCACGATATATAGACGACAAAAAACTATTAGGAAATATTCGAAATGGAATATTCATTCCATTGAAGTTCAGCACTATTCTAAAGGAAACAAACACCATCTGGAACGAAATGCTACGAGATAAATCCATTGGCATAAAATAGACAAGAAAACACACCATGAATTATTATACTCCAACCTAATCGGCAAACACTCTACCTTCGGGCCGACAAACAATTTATAAACTTTAAAATCATTATAATATGAAGAAGTTGAAAAGCCCGGCATCACAAAGTGAAGCCATGAAACTGAGATGGAAAAAACGGATCGTCTTCGAGAAAGGATACACCGAGTCGTGCGCCGAATGGATGGTAGAACGACTTGAAGCACTCCTGGACCATATGCAATATGGACATGCGACGATAGCTTACCGAAAACAAAACGGGAGTTTCCAACTGGTAAAAGCAACATTGATTTACTACGAAGCGGAGTTCCGTAAGAAGTATGATCCCACAAAAATAGAAGGCGCAGTAGTCTACTGGAATGTGGACGAACAGCGATGGACGACATTCCAGGTGGAGAACTTCATGGAGTGGAGACCGATCGTATAGGGCGTCACCACAGATTACACGGATTTTCACGGATGAATTATTTATACTTTGAGGAATCAAGTGAAAACGTCTTTGGAAATCCGGAGTAATTTGTGGTAAATGTATTATTGAAAGTACAAACAACTAATCTAAGAAAACAAATATGGCAATAGCATACGACGGGATCAATTATTTTCCGGTGGGCGTAAACTTCATGGAAGAGAACGCAATGGAAGTGATAGAAGCAAAATATGGAATAAAAGGGTCGGCAATTGTGCTGAAACTGATGTGTAAGATTTACAAGGAGGGATACTACATACGATGGGATGAAGAACAATGCCTGATTTTCGCAAACAAGGCAGGAAGAGAGGTGCAGGCAGAAGAGGTGCAGGGGATCATCGAGATTCTGTTCACCAAAGGAATACTGGACAGAAACAGTTATCAGGAAAACGGAATACAGACTTCGGAAAGTATACAGAAAGTATGGATGGAAGCGACAAAGCGAAGGAAAAGAGAGTTGTCGGAGCTCCCTTACCTGATGGTGAAACCGGAAAAAGAAAATGGAAAAGCCGACACTCCCCGGCACTACAAGAAATTCAGCAACCAGAGCTGTTCAAAAAGGAAAAAACACCTGTTAACCCGAAAAATGTAGTACATCATGTAGCCGTTGACGCAAAAAATGCATGCAATTCCGGACAAAGTAAAGTAAAAGAAAAGAAAAGCAGAGGAAAATAAAGAATTTCCCCCCTCAGCTCCCCCCAAAGGGGAGGGAGAAGAGCGGAAGGGGGATTCTGCTTATCTCCCGATACCTGGATACGCCTTCAATACAATGACGCACAATTACTCGGGACTGATGGACACGCTAAAGAGATTGAGCATTACCGACACCGGGGAAGTAAACTCCATACTCAGGCTGTCGGACTATGGGAGGAAGGGAACGACGGTATGGAAACTGATTGCCAACACTTGCTGGAGCGACATCGGAGCCAAAGGAAGATACCTGGTAGCGGCGCTAAACAAGACGAAAAGAAGGTAGCAGAGAGTGTCAGTCCCCTATTTGTAGTTGACAAAAAAGCAAGTATACAGGCTTTTGACCAGAAAGGGATTCAGTGAAACAAAGAAGTAAAAAGTGTGCTTAACGAACTAAAACACAGTGTTTTTAAAGCACAAGATTTCTCTCGCTGTGGCGCGCAAATTTGTGCGGCACAATTTTAGGTAATTTAGTATATCCCACTCCAGCATCGAAGATGCTTCACTTTCCTTAACTCTTTTTACGTGCCTATATCCGTGTTTTGGTTGCTAAAAATTGTTTTCCTATTCTCCATACGATAGCTTGTTCCTTCGAGCCTGATAATCTCGCAGCAGTAGAGCAGCCTGTCAAGCAGGGCTGCTGTGATTGCTTCATCCTCCAATGTCTCCAGCCAACGGGTGAATGCCTTATTTGCCGTGATGATGATTGATGTCCTCTCTTGAAAGTCATTGACCAGTTTGAACAGCAACACGGCTTCTTCTCTTTTCAGGGGGAACAGCGTGGCATCGTCTATGGCCAGCAGGTGTGCTTTCATGATCCGTTTGTATGTTTTCATGGCATGGGATGATACGTCTTTTGTCTTCAGGCAGGTGAGCAATTCCTCGAGTGTCATCAGGTATGCCTTGTATCCCGCCTTTACCGCTTCATAAACAAGTCCGGCCGCTATGAAGGTCTTACCTGTTCCGGAAGGTCCTATCAGTAGCAGGTTGTACGCCTGGTTCACCCACACCAGTTCACGCAGTTCTTTCAATCTTCTGGCATCCACAGCTTCTGTCCTGTGGAAGTCATATGAGTCCAGATCGTATTTGGTGGGCAGTGCGGCGGCTTTTAGCCGGCAGGAATAGTTTTTGCTTTCCCTGCCCTGGATCTCCCTGGCAAGGCAGTCCAACAGGAACTCCGAATAGGTCAGCTGTTTTTCCTGTGCCTGGTGGATTATCATGCTCATATGTTCGGCCAGGTTGGGTAGTTTCAGCCGTCGCGCATATTCCACCAGTTCCTTCTTACGTTTTATCATGGCTGTGGAAGATTTCATTATAAGGTTGCATCAGCCCGGTCTGTTGTGGCAGGGAACTGTCCGGCCTGCCTGTTTCTTTTTCCCGGCTCCTGTACACAAGTTCACACAGGTTTTTAACGGATTCACCGTTGTAGATGCCTTTGTCAAGGCATATGTGAACGGCCTCTATCAAGGTATCCTTGTCATAGCTCGGCATCATGCGCAGGACCACTTCTAGATTGTCCCTGTAATATCGTTCCTTTTTTCTCTTGAGGTTCTCCATCCACAAGGCGACCTCCCGGTTTCCGGATACATAGACAAGGATGCGTTCGGCCAGCTTCCGCACCCCGGTACTCTTCGGCCTTCTGTGTCTTTCATCATAAATCGTTTTCCCTTTGCGGGTACAGAGGACGTGCCTGGCGACGATTTTTCCCGTCTTCTTGCTGTACAGTTCCACATACCCCTCAGCTTCCTGCAGCCAGACTGTCGTCTGCCCGCTCCGGTAAGTGCCGCATGGCAGGCTGTAATAATTCCCTCTGTACTGGACCGTGTTGTCCTTACGCACGTGATATTCCCTCATCTGCTCCTGTGGTGGCTGCGGTAGACCATAATAAGGTTTCAGGTATCCTTTCTCCACAGCGAACTCCTCAGAGGGGACCAGGCGGGTGGTCCCGTGCACTTTTCCATTACCCGTCCTTTCAAGCCATCTCCGGGCTTCCTCATTCAGCCCAGGAATATCCCGTAAAACACGGGCCACCAGAAAATTCTCTTTCACATACTTCACCACATTCTCCACTTTCCCCTTCGATTCGGGGTCTGACTTGCGACAGAACACCGGCTGAAAATGCTGCTCTTTTATGAATGCCTGAAATTTTCCGGTCAGTATCAGATCCCCCAGGTTCTCGTGTGCTATAAGCACCCTGTCCTGGTCATAGATAATCTTTTCAGGCCTTCCCCCGAAATACTCGAAGGCCAGTTCATGGGCATAAATTGCAAGCTCCGTATCAAAAGGACGACTGCTGAAGTGAATAAACTTATAGCGGGAGCGCGTCAGTACGATAGCGAAGAAGTAAACCTTCGTGCTTCCGCCATTCTTCACAGGTATCCACTTCTCCCCGAAATCCGCCTGGGCGTATTCCCCGTAGGGGGTCTCCGGCAACTTTTCGTAATCACGCCGTATCCGGGCCTCAGATTTTTTCCCGATACCGTACTTTTTGCGTATCCTGTCCACAAAATTGAATACGGTTTTATCACATACCCGCGGAAAGTTCGGGTAACACTCCCTGAGCCAGTCATGCATACGGGCAGCCGATATGTACGGGTATTCTTCCAGTGTAGCCCGTACGTACTCCTCGTACTTTCCCAACCTGAGTTCATACTCGCGGTGGGAATTCTGTTTTCTGATAAACTCTTCCCGGCTTGTCCGCAGATATCTCCGCACAGTGCTCCGGTCCACGCCCAGATATTTTCCAATCTGTGTCTTGTTCAGTCCCTTCGACTGAAGTTCTCTTACCTTGTACCACATATACAGTTTGTCTTTTAAATTTTGGCTCTTTGTTTCCATTCCGGTGTCTGTCTCTTTGTTGAGCCGGCAAAGATAGACATTCTCGCAGGGCAGAAAAATCATGCTCCTGTAAAAGTGAGACATACGACTTTCCGTTTTTCCACGGGTAAAGTTACAATCTACAGGCTGATACCTGAAACTCCACCCGCCCCGAATAAGGTATGTTTCTAATTCACTTCTTATATTCCGAACATTCCGTTACCATCCTGATAACTTCATTTATCTGCATATAAGAAGCGGAAACATCCGGCAAAGAAACCCATCTGAAGCTTAGTTTCCGTTTTGCCTGATAGCATATCCCCCGTTTCAGATACCATTTTGCAAAATCCGGAAGATCTGTGGCTTCTTGTGAAGCGTGAGACGGACTCCGGTATATAATTCGAAGGCAATATTGTAATAGGAAAAAGACAACTTGCACAGCTTTACACATGTACCCACAATGGAGCGGGTAAATTTACTGCTGAATATTACCAGGAAACCGTTAATCAGGAAAACTCAAAAAATACCATTAAAAGAAATAGCAAAAGCCGAAGAAATAAAGAAAGTATATCTTAACTCTAAAAATAATATGGAAGACATGAAGTTTTAACCCTTGAAGAAATAGAAGATAAGTATCTGGGGAGAAGGGTACTCCCAAATGGAACAAATATGGAGCGGGCCTGCATTCGCAGGCCGATTGGGTAAGCGATCAAACAAGCCCGGCAATCAGATTACCTAACCCAAGAGGAATCAGATAATTTGATCGTGGTGCAAAGGACATGGATCTTCCGGATCGGGGGAGATCCCCAAGAAAGGAAAAATGCCGCATCCGTGCAAGGGGCGCAGTGCCCTCGAATCGAGTGCGGGAACACCTGACTATTTCTACTATTTCCAGCGTGAACATATCAATATGCCCTTTTATCTGAAAATACTTGAACTTGTTCCCCTTCCCCAGAATGCTTTATAGCAAGCTCTATATTGAGAAATCGAAATATCATCTCTATCTTATCTAATCCTAAATTAATTCTGCCTGCCAGGAAGGCAGACATCGTACCTTTAGTCACTCCGGCAAAATCCGCAAGGTCTTTTTGCTTCACCTTGCGGAGCTTCATTGCTTCTTTAATCACATTTCGTATCATTTTAATCAGCAAATTCTACCAATTCTACTTCTTGTCCAGCCCAATCATTAGCCCATTTTTGCAATGTGCATAAATCAGTATGCCACATTACATTTGTGTAATTATCCTGACCAGCACACTTAGCTTTTTCCGGCCTGTCAGATTCTTCTTTTATATACTCTGTCTGTATTCCAAACTCAAGATTTTGTTTAACCTTTTGTCCACCTCCAATAATTTTGTAAATTGTTTCCATTTTATTTCTTGATTATTCGTTAAGAGCCTGTTTAAATTTTCCAGTTTGAAATAGAAAGAGTGTTTCTTCTTTCCTTGAAAATGATTATTTTTAGTTACTACACTTCAAATAATTATGTATTCAACGGATTTAGAAGAAACACAGTGGCAAGTTATCAAGAAAATCTTGAACTTGCAAGAAAGGAAACGGAAATATGCTTTGCGTGAAATATGGAATGCCATTTTCTATATAGTGAAAACCGGGTGTCAGTGGCGTATGCTCCCTTCAAACTTTGCTCCTTGGGAGTTGGTTTACTACTATTATCGCAAATGGTCTTCTTTGGGTGAATTTGATTTGTTATTGAACAACTTACGAGAAAAAGTACGTGTAAAAATGGGACAGAAAGCAGAAGCAAGCCTGGGCATCATGGATAGCCAAAGTGTGCATTGGGGGGATAACCGTTCCCTTAACGGCATTGACGGAAACAAGAAAGTGAAAGGTGTTAAGCGTCATGTGGTGGTAAATAAAAATGGTTTTCTACTTGCTGTCATGGTGACGATTGCTTGTGTGCATGATAGCAAGGCGGCTTATCTGCTGGCAAGATGCCTGAGGGAACTCTGCTGTAATATTAAAGTAATATTGGCAGATGCCGGATATCGCGGGGAAATAGCCGAAAAAATCAAAGGGTCTTTTGGATATATCCTTGAAGTTGTTATCAGTGGTGATAAGGTAAAAGGCTTTAAACCAATAGGAAAAAGATGGATTGTAGAAAGAACTTTTTCATGGTTTGATAACTATAGAAGACTCTGCCGAAACTATGAGGTAACATTCGATTCGGCAGAGGAAATGGTAAAACTGGCATCGATTAGGATGCTGCTAAATAAAATTTAAACATAGGGACTAAATCAATGAGACTGTCTAACAAGCTTAGATAGTCTCTTTTTCTGTCAAAAAAATAAGGCTTTTCAACTGAAAATCAGAAGTAATTTTTTTGTCATATGTAAAATCTTTAGTGTATTTGTTTTGCATAACCAAAAAAAGACTATCTAAATTTTTTGTTGTTAGATAGCCTCGTTTTTTTAAGTTCTTTTTGTGTCAGAGATTTGCCGGAGGATTTTGTTCAAGTGGTTGCTGAATGGAGGGAGGGCATTGTGACTCCAATGTTGTTTCTATAAATTTGTCGAGTGTACTGCTTTTGAACAGAGAAGATATTTCCTGTAAGAAGGTGGGAGAAATATCCGTATTACCCTCTGCGGCTATTGGGGTGTCAGAATGATTTGTTAGATATTCATTCACTGTGTCGAGGGACATTCCAACTGTATTCATTGATTCCTTTATGAGAGCTTCGATTTCATTTTGTTTACCCATTTTCCTGCCAAAACTCAATAAAGCTCTATAATGATATTCGTAGCGTGGGATCAACATTGTTTTGGCCTCTGATAAGCCCAATGCTTCACAAAACAGTCCTTCTCCCCCGGAAAGGACGATACTGTTAGGTGTCATTTTAGTTAAGAAGTGCTGTAAAACTCCTCCGTCTAAAGAATTGATACAGCATATGTTGGGATCAGTTTCGTTACTCATGTCAGAAACCCCCAGCAATATTAATTTGAGGGGACCGTTAAGTTTGCTAACAAAAGAGCGAATGGTATTAGCGTCTGGTCTTTTCTTGCCGTCAGCTACCGTGCGGAGATTTATGAAGGCATAACTTTCAGTGAACTTACTTGGGCTCATGTATTCATCCGATGTTATTTTAAGAAAGGTTAATAAATCGGCAGGAATATTATCTATCTTGCATTCTGTCGAAGCATGATCGGGCAACATAAGTCCGGCACTTCTGGGGGGGTACAAGTCATTATAAAGTAGAGTTGTATAACTTGAGTCTGTTTTTGTGTCATTCGTGTTAGGTGAATCAATGTCTGTTAAATACTCAAAAGTATGGATTTTGCCCATTTCCGAAATTACTGTGAATTTTGGACTGTTATAAAATTGCTGCATGGAATCTAAATCGGGGATGGAGCAGTGCATTTCCCAGTTGTTGCTATTGATAGGGTAGGTACTTATTTTTTCCCTTGCACAATAAGCCGGATAGTAGTGTAACTGCGGATAAACAGTATTGTGATTGATAATCAACTCGTTTATCTGCTCATCAGAATAATTTTTAAAAGCCGCAATAAAGGATTGGAATTCTAAAGGGTAGATTCCTTTGTAAGACTTTTGTAGAATTTCGGTAATGGACGTGTCTTCATATTGTCGTAAACTATCTATGTCAATTTGTCGTAAACTATCTATGTCATCTTGTGCGTCATTCTGATTTGAAATTGTTACTGTCTTATTATTATACCACTCGACAAAGATATATATAAGAAGGGACTCTGTATTCGTTTCTATTTGATTTACTTTTTGCACATCTTGGAAATTATACTTTTCTCTCATTGCTCTTTCCTTTATGTCTGCGTCGTTATCGTCATCATCTAATGTCGCTATTTTTATGATATTTGCAATTTTAAGTGGCTCTTTATGCCGCAGTAAAACCTGCTCCAGGTTATTGAGCATTGATGTATCTCCGAAGCCATCACCTGCAACATGCCCATACAGGTAAATGTCTTCATCTGAGTGCTTTTGGCTCATATTTATAATGAATTGATCCAAAGGTACTCTTTGGATTACTTTTTCCGAAGGGGATTGCGAAGGAATTTGCTTTGGGCAGGTTGCTCTTTGTATTAAACTTGCTAAATTGCGCTGGTGCAAATAGCTCGTTCTATTATCCACCAAATTACAATTTTGAAATCTATCTTTCTTTTCGAAGGCATTAGATTTGAACTGTTGTTTCACCGTCTGACTGTCTGCGTGCATAATATCTTCCAGTTTATATTGAGTTTTACAATAATACTTTTGTTATGTATGAAAGATTTGGTATATTTATTTTGTATAACCAAGTATAAATCAATCATATAACAATGGCAAAGATAACGATAAAATCAGAGAATCAAAAACAAAAATTGTTATTTCCTCCCTGTTTGGATAAATTAATTTCCGAGACTCATGTGGTTAGCTACAAACAATTTATGACTGAAAGTATTTTTGAAAATGGGGAATGCATAACCTTACTTTGGAATAATGTCCTGATTGTATCCATTTTTATCACGATTTTTGCTATTTATTAGCTATCTGATATATGAAGAAATAAAAAATCACTCGAAACAAATATACGTAAAAAAACAATGGAAGTGACAATATTAGGAATAATAGTCGAAATAGTCTCGCCCAAAGCTTTGTTTTAACGCTACGTTAAAGCTTGTTCCTTAAATGCAAATAGCAAGTGTTTTCAATGCAAAAGGCTTGTTATTTGCACACAAGAATAAAATAACGGAGAAATGGCGTTAACAATGTTAATTGAAAAACACTCTACAAACAAAAAGAAATCTCTGTCATTCTAAAATCAAAAGTACAAATAGCCGTAATCAAATTCACAATATATTGTGAATTTCATGATGAAGGTACATAACTCAAGCCACAAAAAGCTCAAATTCACAATATATTGGGAATTTCCTTGCTTATCAAACAAATACTTAGTATTTTTGTTTCAAATTCACAATATATTGGGAATATGAAACAAATTGGAATACAGATTCGCCAACGAAGAAAAATGTTGGGTATAAATCAGCAAACACTTGCCGATTTAGCACAAATCAGTATCAATACTATAACAAAAATTGAAAATGGAGAAATAAATATTAATTTTCAAAAGCTCTATGCCATATTGGAGGTATTAGGATTAGAACTTTCTCTGAAAATTAAAAATAAGGAGGGATATCTATGAGACAAGGAGTCGTATACTTGAATAAAGAACGGGTAGGCATTATTACGGAATTATCTTCTAACGAATATAAATTTCGCTATGATGACGAATATTTCAATGATCCATCAAAGCCCTCCATAAGCCTGACATTGACAAAACAACAACAGGAATATACTTCCCATTATCTATTTCCTTTTTTGCCAACATGCTGTCAGAAGGGCACAACCGCATCGTTCAGGCAAGATTATTGCAGATTGATGAAAAAGATGATTTTGGTATTTTATTAGCTACAGCACATACCGACACGGCTGGGGCTGTAACCATAAAACCTCTCGACTATGATTGAATTAACTTGCTGTCCTTCTACTTTACAAAAGGGATTCTCAACCTATTCGCCTGTTGCATTGAAAGAGCTGTTCAATAGCCAAAAGGTAAACCATATACTGCCATACAATGGCATGGACAATAATGAAACGGAACAAAAAGAATTTCAGGATAACAACAAACACATGTCTATATCCGGAGCTCAACAAAAATACTCTCTTGTAGTAGATAATGGGCAAATGAGACTATCACTGGAACAGGAGCAAGCCACATTGTTACTTAAAACCAAACTTTCTGAATATGCCAACAAAGAGATAAGTCCAGTCAATGAACACTTAACCATGCAAATAGCCTCGCAAGTTTACAATATTCCTACAGCAGCCAATGGGCTCTGTTTTTTTCAAAATGATGAACCTGCCTATATCACACGACGTTTTGACATTGCACCCAATGGAAGAAAATTCAGAAAAGAAGATTTTGCTTCTTTAGCCGGAATATCAAAGGGGAATAAAGGTCCCAACTACAAATATGATGTATTAAGTTATGAAGAGATGGCGGATATTATCAAACAGTACGTCTCAGCATCATCTGTAGAGGTTCTAAAATTCTTTCGATTAGTTATTTTCAACTTCCTTTTTTCTAAAATGGAGATGCTCATGCTAAAAATTTCTCTTTGTTAGAAACTCCTTCTGGAGATTTTATACTTGCTCCGGCATATGATTTGCTAAATACCAGACTGCATATTTTTGATGATCATGTATTTGCTTTACAACGTGGCTTGTTTAAAGAGAATACGTTAAACGGAAATGACGGTGCGGTTACAGGAAAAGAATTCATAGAATTTGGTATCCGCATCGGCATTCCCCCCAAAAGAGTTCATAAAGAGCTAATAAGCTTTTGCCAAAAGGCAGAACAAGTACAAGATTTAGTCGAAAAATCATTTTTACCGAATCAATTAAAGAAACAATATTTACTCCATTACCAAATGAGAAAAGATTCCTATCTTTCGGTAGGCATTCTCACATAAAATTATACCAGCTTCTTTTTCTTCCTGTAGTTTTCACGAAACTCTTTGGGCGAACATTCTTTCTTTTTCTTGAAGATCCGATTGAAATTAGAAAGATTATTAAACCCGCATTCATAACAGATTTCAGCAATAGACATAGTAGAATCAACCAGCAGGCGGGCAGCAAACCCCAAACGAATGTCAATGATATAGTCCGAAAGATTCTTACCGGTACGCAATTTAAAGAAGCGACTGAAAGATACCGGAGTCATTCCTACCATATCGGCTAGCTGATTCAGGCGGATCTCTTCCTGATAATGGGCATTAATATATTCCTGCACTTTCTGCACACGGCGGCTATCCGAATGAATGCCGATTTTCGCGAAGGAAGAACTTGACAACGTACGGGCCTCTTCATTGAAAAGTGACAGTTCATAAAGTATGGTCAAGAACTTGATGACAGCATAAAACCCCTGTTTCTCGGATGCCAGCGTATCGAGAAGGGGATAAATTTTCAGGATGGCGGACATCGGAAAACAAAGACCTTTCTGAGCTTTCTCAAGCATATCACGAATAGAATCGAACTGATTCTTATTGATAAAACTTTTGAAGAAAAGATCGGAAGAGAACTGAATCGTTATTTCACGGATCTCTTTCGAATGACAATCATGTTGTTCCCATACATGTTCCAGATCTTTTCCGGTAATCAGAACCAAATCATAATCACTGATCACTTCTGCCGAATCACCGACGATCCGTCGCACACCGGCTGCTTTCTCCGTAAAGTTCAGCTCAAATTCGGCATGATTGTGAATGGGATAAGTAAACTCCGTTTTATACCGTTCGGCAATGTAGAAACAATCCTTATCGGACAACGGAGTGATCTCCCGAATAATGTTGCTTTGTAGTGCATTCATAGCTAATATAGTATTATTAGCCACAAATATAACACACTTTTTTAATTTCTTCTATTCCACTCCCGAAAATCTTCTCCCGTAGGATTCTGGAATACGCGCAAACCAAATTCCGGAACAATGGCAAGCAGATGATCGAATACATCGGCCTGAATTCCTTCGTAAGGTACCCACTCTTTCACAGCAGAAAAAAGTAAAGTTCGACCGGAATACCTTGTTCGGTGGGCTGAAGATATCGTACCATACAAGTGAGGTTCTTATTGACATCGGGAAGACTTTTCAAGTAGTTGGTCAGATAGGCACGGAATACTCCGAGATTGGTCTGACGTCGCCCATTGACCAAAATAGAGTTGTCTATGTGATGTTCTTTATTATACTCTTTCACCACCTGCTCGGTCTGCTCCACATAATCGGTCAACAATTGGATTTTCTTATATTTAGCCAACATTTCGGGGGTACAGAATCTTACACTGTTCATATCGATATTGATAGAACGCTTCACACGCCGTCCACCGGACTCTTGCATACCCCGCCAATTCTGAAAAGAATCGCTGACCAGCAGATAGGGAGGGATGGTAGTGATGGTATTGTCCCAATTGCGCACCTTCACCGTATTGAGCGTCACTTCAATCACCGTACCGTCGGCTCCGTATTTGGGCATAGCGATCCAGTCACCTACTTTCAGCATATTATTTGCAGAAAGTTGAATGCCGGACACAAATCCCATGATACTGTCTTTAAACACCAACATCAGGATGGCAGCCGAAGCACCAAGCCCGGTGAGCAATACCATCGGAGATTTATCTATCAATACACTGATAACAACAATTCCTCCAATGAAAAATAGTATCACTTGTGCTGTTTGCAACAAACCTTTCAATGGTCGATCACGAAACTGTTCTCGCTCACTGTATACATGATAAACAGCCGACAGAAATGCACTGATAAAACGCAGAAAAACCGCAATGATATAAATCATGCAGATACGACGGATAAAATCGAGGGCACTTACATTCGGAATTGCCAAAGGAATCAACACATAAATAATGATGGGGGGGACAAGGTGACTGAGGTAAATCAAAACTTTACGGTCGAACACAATATCATCCCAGGTTGCTTTGGTCTTTTTCACTAGTTTGGCAACTACTCTTAAAAGAATGTTACGACAAATAAGATCGGCTAAAAAGGCAATGCCAATAATCAGTACCAGTGTCATAATGGGACCTACTTCACTGGAGTCAAATCCCCAGGAAACGAATAAGTCATTTATTTTTTCGGTTATCTGTTCCATATAAAAACTCTTTTATGTCTTCTTTCAACCATTGATAAAGGTATAAATCTTTGTAAGCACTATTTTTGCGAAGCATTACCTCGACATTGACCTGACTGTTTTGATAACAAGTCAGTTCATTATGAAATTGTTCGTCATGTTCCGCCAATTTTTTGATTTCTTGTTCCCGTTCGCGTCGCAGGGCTGTACAAACGGGAGTCAATACTTTCATCACGACATTGTCCATGATGTGATGCCCCTGAATAAACAGATATGTTGTATCAGGAAGTACTCCAAGTTCTTTTAATTCGACCGATAACTTATCGACCTCTTCGATACCTTGTGGAAAACGCGTGGATAACTCAGAAAGTTTAGACCTTACCGAACGCCTCACTGCCTCCAAAGAACGTTCCGGATGCCTCAAGCTGACATCGTGCAAACGAACACAGGCATTGAATTCACTCATAGTAAACGTATAAGTATCATGACGACGATAAAACCAGACAGACCACAGGAAAAGCGGATAAGCAATCTGAGAGTATCGTTTCATAAACTCATTGAAGTCAATCAGGTGTCTGTCGTTCAAAGTGGCTTGCACACAGACCTCATGCAAGCTATCGGCATAACAATGATAGTTTTCAATAGCATAAGCATAGGTCTGAAAAATATATCTATTACGATTAATTTTACGTGAAGTAGCAGTAGCTCCTTGCAACAAAAAGTCATAATCGCTATCCACACAGGCAATCAGACTTTTGCCTAACTCGGCCGTATTAAGGGTATTCATCAGTACCATTTTCTTGCCTTTAGCCAAGGATGTAGCCGAAGGAAGCATCACCTGAAAATAATGTTCTTCGTCCTCAAACTCCTCAAGCAGTGTACGCCAGAAAGCTACATCGTCATAACTCTCAACATAAGCTACAATCCGGCGGCGCGCCTTTTTAGAGTATAACTTATGAGCAGCATTGAAATAGGAAGAAGTCAGATTGTCTTTGAGACTGATTGCCATAGGTCGTGTTTTAGTTAAATGCTACTTATAGCTGGTTGCAATATCACTTACTTCGGTCACAGCATCGAGCCATCCTTCCATGATCACTGCAGGAGAATGTGTCGTTAGTATAATCTGCACATTCGGATTCAGTTCACGGATCATCGATATCAGCTTTTGCTGCCATTCGATATGCAAAGAAGCTTCGGGCTCGTCCATGAACAATACGCAATGGGCATTATCCTGTACAAGTACAGTAAGCAGAATAACTAACATCTGCTTTTCGCCGGAAGAAAGTTTATAAGGAAACAGAAGTTCACCATCCTGATAGAAAGCAATATCATTGCGTCTACGGTCTATTTTTTTACGGGTATAGCTGAATAGTTCGTCAACCATGTCTTGAAAACGACGTTTAGCAATGGAAAGAGTGGCTGCTTTGCTACGTTCTTCCTCGTTATTGCTGCTCAACAGCTCGATCATCTTATTGCCTATATTGACTTGATAATCCAGATAACGGCGCTGCAACAGATAGAGTTGCCAGTCGAGTTCGGACTTTACATTCTTATCTGCCATACGGGCTGTGAAATCCCCCATAATAAGCGGACGATCGTAACTACGGATAACATCATAAGGAATGTAAGTAGCTTCGGGATTGTCGAAAAAGATATGTACTCCGTTTTTTTCATCACTCTTCACTTCACCCGACAGTTGCTCGAGATACCCGACCGATCGATTCAGGATAGTGGTTTTTCCAACTCCATTGATTCCGGATAGTATATTGACATCCGGACGAAGGTCCCAGACTATATTGAAACGGTCCCATAATCCGTCTATTTCAATTCGTTTGATATAATTGGCTGATAGTTCCATAAATGGTTGCATTTAAATTAAACAAATATAGAAAATTCAAACGATAAATTGGTTACTTTTGCATCAGTTTTCAATAAAGGTAACATTTTCGGTATGGAGATTGATAAGAATCTGAAAGGACACGCATTGGCATTTACAGCCAACATGATGTGGGGGCTGATGTCCCCCATCGGTAAATCGGCATTGGCAGAGTTCTCAGCGCTTTCGGTAACCACCTTCCGCATGGTAGGTGCCGCAGCAGCTTTCTGGATACTTTCCGCTTTCTGCAAACAAGAGCAGGTAGGACACCGTGACATGGTGAAGATTTTTTTTGCTTCTCTGTTTGCCCTTGTTTTCAATCAGGGGATATTTATATTCGGATTGTCTCTCACTTCTCCGATAGACGCATCTATCGTAACAACAACTTCACCTATCATCACTATGATTGTAGCGGCCATCTATCTGAAAGAACCGGTTACCAACAAAAAGGTTTTGGGCATCTTTATCGGAGCAATGGGAGCGTTAATCTTAATTCTAAGCAGTCAGGCAGTAAGTGCAGGAGGAGGAAGCATTTGGGGAGATTTACTTTGCATGATTGCGCAACTTAGCTTCTCCATCTATTTAACCGTATTCAAAGGGTTATCCCAACGCTATTCGGCCATCACGATTAATAAGTGGATGTTTATCTATGCATCCATCTGTTATATTCCTTTCTCATACCAGGATATAGCAAGCATTAAATGGGACAGCATTTCGACAGCCGCCATCTATCAAGTACTTTATGTGGTACTATGTGGAAGTTTCATTGCTTACATCTGCATCATGACCGCGCAAAAACTAATGCGCCCTACAGTAGTAAGCATGTATAATTATGTACAGCCTATTGTTGCTTCTATTGCTGCTATTTTAATGGGAATCGGAAGCTTCGGCTGGGAAAAAGGAGTTGCAATCGCATTAGTATTTCTTGGAGTCTACTTTGTGACTCAAAGTAAATCGAAAGCAGATTTGGAAGGTGTGTCATAACTCACCACAGAATTTTGACACACCTTTATCATTATTTCAGATCTTCAAAATAGGTATCGAGTAGGCTCTTGGCAGCAACAAAAGAGGTCAGATTTCCCCTGAGCACTTGTTGCTCCTTTTCTTGTAACATCGATTCGATCTTGGCATTATGATAGAAACTGTCACGTAACTGTTCATTGATGCTTTCATACATCCAGTATTTACTTTGTTCGTTACGGCGATATTCAAAATAGCCATTACCTTTCACAAAATCGATATACTCATACACCATATCCCATATTTCCTTTACCCCAAGATTGTAGAATCCGGAATATGTGAGTACACGCGGTGTCCATCCGGAATCGGGAGCGGGAAAAAGATGCAAAGCATTACGGAACTGAGCAGCGGCCAATTTGGCTTTATCGATATTGCTACCATCAGCCTTATTAATCACAATACCATCTGCCATTTCCATGATACCGCGTTTAATACCTTGAAGTTCGTCTCCCGTACCGGCCAACTGAATCAACAGAAAGAAATCGACCATCGAATGAACAGCCGTTTCACTCTGTCCCACTCCCACTGTCTCTACAAATATCTTATCGAAGCCGGCCGCTTCACACAGAATGATTGTTTCACGGGTTTTACGGGCTACTCCCCCAAAGAACCGGCGGAAGGGCTAGGACGTATAAATGATTTAGGATGCACTGAAAGCTGCTCCATACGGGTTTTATCACCCAAAATACTTCCTTTGCTGCGTTCACTGCTCGGGTCGATGGCTAAAACAGCTAACTTACCTCCCTTTTCGAGAACGTGCAATCCAAAGACATCAATCGAGGTGCTTTTACCGGCTCCCGGTACACCACTGATACCTACACGGATTGAATTTCCGGAATAAGGCAGACATTTTTCAATAACTTCCTGGGCAGTAGCCTGATGTTCAGGACGCACACTTTCTACCAAAGTCACAGCCTGACTCAAGATCGTCACATCTCCCTTGACAATTCCCTCCACAAACTCACTAACCGACAATTGACGCTTCTTTACCTTCCGTTTCAGATAAGGATTTACAGATGACGGTTGTTCAATGCCTGCATTCACAACCAAACCTTTATACGCTTCGTTATTCTCAGGATGTTCCATGGCAGATATTAATTATGTGATTCGTTATTCGTAGCTTTTACATCGATCTCCACTTTCGGTTGCACCGGATCATTGGTGATCATCAGGATACGTAAATGTCTCTTTTTCTTTCCAAGGTTCTTTTTCAGAACAGTCACCCTCAACCGAGTACTTTCACCCGGTTGCAGTACAGTTTTTTCAAAGCAACCCCCACTGCCGGATTAAACACTTGCAGTTTGCTAATTTGCAGAGGAGATTTACCTGTATTAGTGATAACAATGTCTCGTCTGGCTTTGTTTTCTTGGCCAGCACCTGACTTAAATCAATCTTAGATTCGGACAGGCGAATAACAGGAGCGACCGCCTTATCCTGTTCGGTCATTCCTGAAAAGTCCGGAAGAAGGACTGCTGACACAGGTATTTCGTTCTCTTCACCCACTTTATCACCGGCAAAACGAGCCAGATAAACAGAAGACTGGGTCAAGCCCAAATCCATTAGTTGTTTGGTGTCGAGTGTGAGAGTAATGGTTCCTTTCTTACCCTTTAAAAGGACGGTCGGATTAGTTTCCATTTTCAGATAAGGCGGAAGGTGCATCAATACAGGTTCGTATGGACGATCGGAAAGATTGACTACTCCTAATGTGATTACCGGTTTCTCTCCACTGTGTGCATCCGGAAAATCAATATCTGTACGATCAATCCGGATTTGCCCGATTGCATAAGGATGTGTTTTAGTAAAGTCCTTGATTTCCTGAACCACCTCCCCGTCAAAATTCAGATAAACCAAACTAGGCTGTGCATTGCTGTAAATGCCGATTGATTTATTGAAATGCCCTAGCGCTTTAGCATCAAACGTAGCACTAACTGTTCCTTTTTCTCCGGGAGCAATCGGAGTTTTCGTCCAGTTAGCAACCGAACAGGCACAAGAAGTGGTAACATTAGTCAGTACCAAAGGTTTATCACCTGTATTGGTAATAGTATATTCTACAGAAACCGGACGTTTCCATTCGATTTGTCCGAAATGATGGGTCTCCTTATTAGAAGAGATACGAGGTTGAGCTACAGCCGATAAAGTAATAGTAAGTAAAGTAAATATGAAGAGTAAACTACGTTTCATTCGTCTCTGTTTTATAATTATTAGTTGTTTAGAGTACAAAAATAGGGGTTTTCAGTGAGATTCTGCCATTGATTACATATTTTTAAGCACAAGACATGATAGCATACTTCTTTTGTAAATACTCTTAAAGCAACTATTTACCACTATCCATTAACATAGATATGGCTTTCTCGTATTGCTGCCATGACTGCTTATTACGTAAAGGGTTTCCCAACCATACTACCTTATTTGAGCGGTCTATAACGAAATCTTGATATAAAGGATTATCAAAAATACCATTTTCTTTTTTAAAACATCCCAATGAATCAAAAAATATCGGATAACTGACATGCATTTGTCTAAACACCTCATTAACAGTAAAAGTATCTTTTTCATGCACAATCATAAGAACTCCTGTATGCGTATCCAGCAACCGACGCTTATTTGTTTTCATATATTGCATCTTCTCCAAACTACAAGGTGTACAATTACCCGAATCGACATAAGATATCAGTAAAAATTGGTCTTTAAAAGCCTTATTACCAACCGTATTAAAGTTTTTATCGGAAAAGATAATTTCTTTTCCGATAAAAGCTTCTAGTTCCGGATATACGTTTTTCTTTTTACCACAGGATAATAGAACAATGGTGCAGAACATCAGACTAAGAATTCCAAGCTTTCCCATCAATACTTCATTTACTAAGCCAGGAAACGTCATAAGCCCAAATCGAATCATCTTCACCCTGAGCGTACAATCTATTATTTTGAGGATCTAAAGTGATCCAAGAGATCTCCTTATCCAACTGTATCTTATATACGGGCCGCCCTTCCCAATCGAAGACATGGACAGTCTTTGATTTAAAAGGATACTTACCTCCCATTTCTGCCTGATCAATATAAAGGGCAAATATATATCGTGAATTCACAGCCGCACTTGTATAATAATAGCGTATGCACTCAAGATTTTGTTCTATATCACTGAAGTCAAGCGTATCATCCATCCTGTACCCTACTTGTTTTCCTGACTTTACATCTAATATGGTGATCTGGGCAACCCGCTGCATGGCAATGGCCACTTTAGTCTGATCTGGATGTATATAACTATGATTAGCGTAAAACATGCCACTCAGAACATCATATTTATCATCCTTCAAAATAACCGGTCGGTTGAACAACTTATATTCCTTCACTTTATTCCCCAAAGAATCTTTATATAAATAAAATTTGCGCGGAATATATTCTTTACCTTTGGAATACTGTTCCTCACACTGATTTTGCCCTAATATATATCCATCTTTCAAAAAGAACAGGGTAGTAGCCGGGTAAACGAAATATTTATTCCAATCCATGGGAATAATAGCATCGCAAACAGTAGCTCCTGTCTCTATAGACTTTGTAATATTCAATAATCTAGCTGATTTGGCATTATCTCTGACCCATAACTTCAATTCGCCATTCTCCCTTATAAACTGCTGAGAGTTTTTACAGGATAAATAGTCATTTGGCCCTTGCCCTTTGGGACATAAAGAAGCGATATGTTTGCCACTATTCACACTAAATACATACATCCAGCAATCACTATATTTATGCGAAGTAAAAAACAATAATGAGTCATACGCTAATACTGAACCGTCATAAATATCTTCAAGCTCTACTTTTACCGGAGACAACAAAGTATCGTTATCAAACGATTTGATAACTGTTATATCACCATTAAAGTAAAGATCCGTCTCTTCTTTACAAGCAAAAAAACAAATCCGACCATGAAAAGGATTAAAATAAACCTATTCTTCCATTTATTTTTTAAAACCATCATTCTAACATGTATTAGTTAACTATCTCGTACAATAAAGAAAACTATATATCCAATCTTTGTGACCTTCGGTAGTACCAGATGGACAACGGTAAATAACGCTTTCGGTAGTTCCTGAATTACACACCAAATAATACTCTCCCGTAGAATCATCTTTTGTAAATTCACTGGAGCTTACACACTTTTTTATCGTAGTTGATGGATTATCCTCATTCCCTATACCATCGCCTTCAGCATTAGCAAGAGATTCAACATTTGCCAATGCAATATCTCTGGCGTTCTTTTTATTATCTACGAATTTAAGAAACACAACTCCTGCTAAAGCAGAGAAACAAAGCACTGTTAGAATAGTAAATAATTTTTTTATTTTCATAAAAATAGATTTAAGGTTTA
>ENA-OQIF01000174-OQIF01000174.1-human-gut-metagenome-genome-assembly--contig:-NODE-174-length-34618-cov-3.987127_pt1 | contig 34618 bp, 37 predicted proteins | sample MGYA00242574_ERZ504738 | MGnify/ENA primary metagenome ERZ504738 (study PRJEB26092, sample SAMD00036437) | human gut metagenome | host: Homo sapiens | study: EMG produced TPA metagenomics assembly of...
ATTTCTTTTCTCTGTGCAGTTGAATTACTTTCTGATTCCTAATTTTTCAATCAGTGCACGATTATCTTTCGATATCTGTTTTCTTCAGGTAATCCAGCAGACCTCTTCTCTGACCTACCATTTTCAGCAGACCTCTTCTGGAATGATGATCTTTGTGGTGTGTTTTCAGATGCTCTGTCAGCTCCTGGATTCTTGCTGTCAGTACAGCTACCTGTACTTCCGGTGAACCTGTGTCGCCTTCTGTTCTTGCGTATTCAGCCATAATAGCCTGTTTCTTTTCTTTAGAAATCATTTTGTTTTCCTCCTGTTATTTTCAATCGCCACATATTAAGAAATGGTCGGAGTATCCGATATCTGAATATGGGCTAACTCATACTTGAATAGTATACCATATGCTCTCAGTAATGTAAACCTCTTTTTTCGAAATATCGCTTTCCTGAACCGGCATCTCTCTGAATCTGTGCTTTCAGTTCTTCCACCGAATCAAACTTGCACTCCGGACGCACAAAGTGATAGAATTCCACCCTGGCCTCTTCCCCGTACAGATCCTCGTCACAGTCAAACAAATACGTCTCTACACCTGCAAACGGCACTTCCACGGTGGGTTTCACCCCCACATTGGAGATTCCATAGAACGTTTTACCTTTGATAAAAGTTTTCGATGCATAGACACCAAAGGGTGGGAGAAGTTTTCCGTCTTCCGGCACCTGATTGATCGTCGGAAGTCCCCAGGTACGCCCCAGCTGTCTTCCATGTACCACTTCTCCCAGCACAAAATACCGGTAGCCAAGGAGCTCATTGACTTTCTCGATATTTCCTTCCTGAAGTACCTCACGGATCCAGGTGCTGCTGATCGGGCGTTCTTCCCGCGTCTCTTTGCTTAAAATTTCCACCTCAAATCCATATTGGGTACCCGCCTGCCGTAACAGTTCCGGATTTCCTTTTCTGTTATGGCCAAAGTGAAAATCCGGCCCCACCACTACATAAGCGGCACGCAGCTGTTTAACCAGAATCTCCCTGATAAAATCCTCCGGCTCCATCCGGATGATTTCCGGAACGAACGGACACTCTACCAGACAGTCCACTCCCCGACGTTCCAGAAGGATCCTGCGCTCTTCATTCGTAAGAATCGTCCGCTTGATCCTGGTTCCCAGTCTGACAAGAGGAGAAACATCAAAGGTAAATACTACTGTTTCATATCCTTCTTTGCCGATTTCCAGAACCCGGTTGATCAGTTTGCTGTGCCCCTTATGGACACCGTCAAATTTTCCAAGTGTTACCACACTTCGCTTATCCAATTGAAAATCCAGATTTTTTGTAATATATTTCATGTCTCTTTCCATTCTTCTCTCTGTCGCAACTGTTTTTCCAATTGCTTTTACGGGACAAAACATCTCACAGAATATTGCCTGCAGGATCGTTACGCCTCATTTTCTTTTCGGTAAAACATTTTCACCGGTATCATCTGATCTGTCTTTTTCTCATACAGTCCTATAAATGTCTCCCGGCTGTCATATACTCTGACATAACCGCCATCCACCCTGAGCTCCTCCTGTAACAGTTCCGGAAAAATCCGGTTTCCGTTGTGTACCAGAAGATCACCCTGCGGTGTTGTTTTCGCAGCCGGATACTGATCGAACATCCTGTCTACCGGAAGAATCAAGGATTCTATATTACCTTCTTCCATGACTTTTTGTACTTCATCCAGTTTTACCGCGTCTGTTAATCCGAACCGCTCTACACGGGTGCGCAGAAGTTCTTCCATACAACCGCCACATCCCAGTTTTTCACCGATATCGTTACATAAGGTCCGGATATACGTTCCCTTGGAACACTGCACCCGAATCTTTACTTTCGGAAGCTCCATCCACAGAACCTCGATGCTATGAAAGGTAACCGGTCTGGCTTTTCGCTCCACGACTTTTCCTTCCCGTGCCAGTTCGTACAGTTTTTTTCCATTCACTTTCAGTGCGGAATACATCGGCGGAACCTGCATCTGCTCACCCTGAAATGAAAGAATGCAGGTGCGGACTTCTTCTTCCGACACCTGCACTGACGACTCCTTCAGGATCGTTCCTTCCATATCCTGGGTATCGGTGGTGATTCCCAACCGAAGCACTGCCTCGTATTCCTTATCATGATCTGCCAGCAGATCACACAGTTTTGTTCCTTTTCCAAGGCAGACCGGCAGAACACCCTGTGCCTGAGGATCCAGGGTTCCCGTATGACCGATCTTTTTTGTTTTAAGATTCCACGAAGCTTCGCCACCACATCATGAGATGTATAGCCTGCTTCTTTGTATATATTGATTACACCGCTTCTTTCCATATGTTTTCTTTACTCCTGAAGCTGTCTTTCTATATCCAGTGTCAGACTGTTTACCACATCGAACACCGAGCCCTGCATGGTACATCCGGCTGCTTTCACATGACCTCCACCGCCAAAATAAGAAGCCACTCTTGCCACATCCACTTTGCCGTTGGAACGCATGCTGACTTTATACTCCTGCACACCGATTTCATATAAAAAGATGGCAACCTCCACGCCACGGGTATTCTGTAACTGGTTGACGATACCATCCATATCTTTCGGTGTCACACCGTAAAAATCCATGTCTTTCTTTCTCACATAACCCACGATACACCGCTGATCCAAAAGCATGATGCTCTCCATGATCGTGCGTCCCATAATCTGATTCTGTGCATAAGATTTTGTATAGAAAGAATCCTTGATGATACTGGTAAAATCAATGCCTTTTGCCATCAGCTGACCTGCGATCTCCATGGTTCTGGTTCCGGTACAGCTGTACTGAAACACACCGGTATCGTGAACGATCCCGGTATACAGTGCTTCCGCACAGGCTTTGTTGATCTTTTCCGGCTCCAGAAGTTCATAGAGCACTTCACAGGTAGAGCTTGCGTCCGGAACGATCTGATTCTCCTGTGCAATTCCTTTATTCGTGATGTGATGATCGATGCACGCGGTTATTTTCGCCGTATTCACTGCCTGACCGGCAACGCCGATCCGGTCTGTGCTGCTGACATCGAATTCCAGGAACAGGTCATATTCTTTCTCTTCCCATTCCTGTTTCGCCTGATCGATGTCCTGAATAAAATGAAATACTTCCGGTACCTCCTCCAGATAAACATCTGTCTGGATCTGTGGGTAATTTTCTTTCAGATACAGATACATTCCCATGCAGGAGCCCACGCAGTCACCATCCGGTCTTACGTGACCGGCGATGGCTGCTGTGGTTACACCCTCAAGTACAGATGCAATATTATTTATCATCTTCCTCATCCCCTTTCCGGGGTCTCTTTATTTACCTCGTCAATTAATCTGGACATATGCACACCATATTCAATCGACTGATCCAGTACAAACTGAATCTCCGGTGTGTTACGAAGATTCAGACGTTTTGCCAGCTGGCGGCGTACATAACCTTCCGCACTGCGAAGACCGGCAATGGTATCTTTCTTTTCTTCATCGGAACCCATCACACTGATGTATGCCTTGCAGGTTTTCAGATCCGGTGCCACTTCCACAGAAGTGACGGATGTCATCATATGAATTCTGGGATCTTTGATCTCCTGACGGATGATGAGGCTTAATTCTTTCATCACTTCGCCGTTGATCCTTGTATTTTTTATGCTGTTTTTTCTCATTATCTATCACCTCAATCCGGTATGAAAGCCTATCTCGGTACTTCTACCATGATGTATGCTTCTACCTGATCCAATTCCTGGATATCGTTGAATCCTTCGAATACCAGACCACATTCATAACCGGCTTTTACTTCTTTCACATCATCTTTGAATCGTTTCAGAGATGCCAGAGGTCCGTCAAAGATCACAATGCCGTCACGTGTCAGACGAACAGAACAATTTCGTTCAAAAGTACCGTCCTGTACATAAGAACCTGCAATCGTTCCCACTCCGGATGCCTTAAATGTCTGACGTACTTCTGCGTGTCCCAGTACCTTCTCTTCAAATACCGGATCCAGCATACCTTTCATTGCCGCTTCCACATCTTCAATCGCATTGTAGATGACTCTGTAAAGTCTTAAGTCAACGCCTTCACGGTCTGCAATCTCCTTCGCTGTCGCATCCGGACGCACGTTAAATCCGATGATGATCGCATTGGAAGCAGATGCCAGAATCACGTCGGATTCATTGATCGCACCAACTCCGCCGTGAATGATCTTGATCACAACTTCTTCATTTGACAATTTGATCAGACTCTGTTTGATTGCTTCCACAGAACCCTGTACATCTGCTTTCACTACGATGTTGAGTTCTTTTAAGTTTCCTTCCTGAATCTGATTGAACAGATCATCCAGAGACATCTTGGATTTTGTCTCTTCAAGCATCTTCACTCTGTGCTGTGAAATAAATGTCTCTGCAAAGTTTCTTGCTTCTTTTTCTGACTCGCATCCCACAAAGACTTCTCCTGCCTGCGGAACCTCATTCAATCCGAGGATTTCTACCGGCTGGGACGGACCTGCTTCTTTTACACGTCTTCCCCTGTCATCCATCATGGCTCTTACTTTTCCGTGTGCGGATCCTGCTGCAATGGCATCTCCCACACGAAGGGTACCTTTCTGTACGAGCACTGTCGCAACAGAACCTTTTCCTTTATCCAGCTCTGCCTCGATCACAAGTCCTCTTGCCACACGGTTCGGATTTGCTTTGAGCTCCATCACTTCTGCTGTCAGAAGAACCATCTCGAGAAGCTCCTGAATTCCTTCTTTTGTATGCGCGGATACCGGTACGAAAATCGTGCTTCCGCCCCAGTCTTCCGGAATCAGTTCATACTCTGTCAGTTCCTGTTTTACACGCTCAATATTTGCACTTGGCTTATCGATCTTATTGATCGCTACGATAATTTCAATTCCCGCTGCTTTGGCATGGTTGATCGCCTCGATCGTCTGCGGCATCACACCGTCATCTGCTGCAACTACAAGAATCGCAATATCTGTAGAATTTGCTCCTCTCATACGCATTGCAGTAAACGCCTCATGTCCCGGTGTATCCAGGAATGTGATCTTTTCTCCGTTGATCTCTACTACAGAAGCACCGATGTGCTGTGTGATTCCACCTGCCTCGCGGTCTGTCACACTGGTATCACGGATCGCATCCAACAGAGAAGTCTTTCCATGGTCAACGTGTCCCATAACACATACAACAGGAGGACGTTTTACCATAGTAGCTTCATCTTCTTCATCTTCTTTGAGAAGCTCTTCAATGACATCTACAACTTCTTCTTTTTCACAAAGGATCTCAAATTCCATTGCGATTTCTTCTGCTGTCTCAAAATCAATTTCCTGATTCACTGTTACGATCTTGCCCTGCATGAACAGTTTCTTTACGATCACAGACGGTACCACTTTCATCTTGTCTGCCAGTTCCTGAATTGTCAGTACTTCCGGGATTGTGATCTGTTTGATTTCCTCTTCCTTTTTCACTTCCGGCTTTGGCTGTGGTCTCTGCACTTCTACTGTCGGCTTCTGCTTTCTGCCTTTTTTGCCCTTGCTTTCAAATCCTTCTTCTCTGTTTCTTTTTCTTGTAATCTTTTTCTTTATCTTTTGCTTTATTGCGCTGCGGTTTCTGCTGCTCTACCAATGGCGACGGAATTGAATTTCTGTCGTTTCTGTCATTTCTGTCGTTTCTTCTGGAATCCGGACGCTGACCATTTTTTGCCCCCTCGTCCTGGCGACGGTTTCCTCTCTGACCGTTTGGAGCAGAAGACGGACGCTGCCCGTTTCTTCCATCTGCCGGACGATTCTGACGGAAACCGCCTCTCTGTCCCTCTTCCGGACGTCGGTTTCCTGCCGGGCGTCCTTCCTGTGGTCTTCTGTTCTCTCTCTCTCCATTTGCCTGCGGCCCTCTCGCCGGACGATCCTGACGGGATCCATTCTGACCGGAAGCCGGACGCTGTCCGTTTCTTCCGCCTGCCGGACGATCCTGACGGGATGTTCCCTGTGTGTTCTGTCCATTTCCCGGACGGGATCCTCCCGGGCGGCGGTTTCCGCTCTTCGAATTCTGTGGGCGGAATACCTGTACGATATTTTCTTTTTCGGAGCATCTTCCGATGTTCCTTTTCCTGCGTGCCCGCTGCGCAGTTCTGCTACGACCTCATCCGGAATGGAGCTCATGGAAGTTTTCGCCTCCACATTCTTTTTCTCCAGAATCTCCATCAGGTCTTTATTTTCCATCCCCAGCTCTTTTGCCAGTTCATGCACTCTTAATTTCGTCATACTCAAACTACCTCCTCTATGCAATCGTATTATTTTTTATTTCCAGTTGTTTTCGAATTCCTTTTGCAAATCCTTCGTCCAATATCGCCAGAGATGCACGGAACTCTTTTTCCCATTGCATGCCCTAAGGTATCTTTATCTCCGTAAAAATAAATTGGAACCTCATAAAACTTACACATATCCCGGAATTTCTTTTTGGTGTTATCCGATGCATCTTCCGCTACGATCACCAGTGCAGCTTTCCCGGATTTTGTCTCATTTTCTGTCATGAATTCACCACTGGCACATTTTCCTGCCTTTGTGGCCAGCCCGATCAGGGACAGCACTCTATCTTGCTTCAAATTGTTCCATCTCCTTTTCCAGCCGTTCATATACTTCTTTTGGAATTGCCTGCTTAAACGAACGTTCCAGCCCTTTATTTTTTGCCGCCTTTGCAAAACACTCACTTGAAAGACAGACATAAGCACCCCGTCCGTTTTTTCTGCCGGTCGTATCCAATACAAATTCATCGTCTTCTGTCCGCAGAACTCTGAGCAGTTCCTTTTTGGCTTTCATTTCTCCACATCCGACACATTTGCGCATCGGAATTTTCTTTTTACCGTTCAAATACCTCACCTCTCAAAAGAGTTTATTCTTCCTCTGCCTCTACAAACTCAATCTCTTCGTATGCATCTGCATCTTCCGGATATCCGTCTGTATAGTTGACAGTTTCCTCATAATCCTCTGCATATCCGTCTTCTTCCATCATGTTCATCTGATCCATGTAATCCTCCGGGAGTTCTCCGGACTCGATCGCCTGTGTCTCGCTCTTAATGTCGATCTTATATCCTGTCAGACGCGCTGCCAGCCTTGCATTCTGACCTTCTTTTCCGATTGCAAGAGACAACTGGTAATCCGGCACAATAACACTTGCCACTTTTTCATCCGGATCTGCCATAACAGAGATCACCTTTGCAGGACTTAAGGCATTCTCGATCAGAAGAGCCGGGTTATCACTCCAGTTGATGATGTCGATCTTTTCTCCTCTGAGCTCTTCCACAACCGCATTGACTCTGGCACCGTTCATTCCGACACATGCTCCGACCGGATCTACATTCTCATCATTTGACCATACAGCCATCTTTGTACGGGATCCTGCCTCACGGGCAATGCTCTTGATTTCAACGGTTCCGTCCTTCACCTCTGCAACTTCTGCTTCAAACAGACGTTTCACCAGTTCCGGATGTGTACGGGAAACCAGGATCTTTGGTCCCTTCGGAGTGTTCTTCACTTCTACAATGTACAATTTAATGCGGTCTGTCGGTTTAAACACTTCTCCTTTGACCTGCTCATTTTCTGTGAGCATGGCATCTGCTTTACCCAGATTGACACTGATATTTTTGCCAACATAACGCTGCACAATACCTGTTACAATGTCTTTCTCTTTTTCAAAATACTGATCGTATACTACTTTTCTTTCTTCCTCGCGGATCTTCTGAAGAATCAGGTTTTTCGCATTCATTGTTGCAATACGTCCAAACTCTTTGGACTGTACCGGAACCTGACAAACATCTCCGATCTGCAGTGCAGAATCAATCTCTTCCGCATCTTCCAGTGTGATCTCGATTGCCGGATCAAACACTTCCTCAACTACTTCTTTTTCTGCGTAAACAGCATAATCACAGGTCTCTCTGTTCATGATCACCTTGATGTTATCCGATGTCCCGAAGTGGTTTTTGCAGGCACTGATGAGAGAGTTTTCAATCGCATCCATCATGGTATCTCTGCTGATGTTCTTCTCTTTTTCAAGAATTGTCAAAGCTTCCATTAATTCTGTGTTCATTGTTTCATTTCCTCCTAATTTAAAAATCCAACGCTAAACGGATAAGTGCAATTTCACTTTTTTCAAATGTCTGTGTACTGTCATCTTCATATGAGATCGTCACTGTGTTCTGATCAAATTCTTTCAGAATTCCAACAAATTCTTTCTGTCTGTTAATCGCACGGTACGTACGGATCTCCACTTCCTGTCCCACGCTTCTGATAAAATCTTTTTCTTTCTTCAAAGGTCTTCCAAGCCCTGGAGAGCTCACCTCAAAAATATAGGAATCTTCGATGTAGTCTTTCTCATCCAGAATGTCTGAAAATCTTCTGCTTACCACTTCGCAGTCATCCACTGTGATCCCTCCCGGCTTGTCGATATATGCTCTCAGATACCAGTTTCCTGCTTCTTTTACATATTCTACATCTACCAGCTCGAATCCCTGTTCTGCTACGATCGGCTCTAAAAGTTCTTCTGTCTGTTTTTCATATTCTTCTCTTCTTGACACGTCAAACTTCCTTTCTATCTCACTTTTTTATTTTCCAGTATCGTTATCTTCTCCCGCATGACCGCATGATATGTAAAAAGCCCTATCATACAAAGAAGAGTGAACTTTCGTTCACTCTTCTGCCGGATTGATTATGTAACTATAGACAGTATAGCACCATTATCTGGTGAAAGCAAGGGATAAATCAAATTTATGTTCTTTTTATGTTACTGTTCACACCAATCCCCACCTATCCATGCGCAATCGTCGTGCTTGCGCACTCCAGTGTCGCACTTCGTGCTAGATTGCTTATGTATTGGTGGTGACTGGTTCCACCGGATGTTAAATATAGATTCTTTCCCTTACATGCAAGCATGACGGTTCAGAACCTATATTTAACATCCGGTGTGAACAGTAACTTTTTATCATTTCCTCTGCTTCGTCCCGACACCGTCTCTCTTAGCCAGTTTCAGACGGTTCAAGGTCACTTCTTTTTCTCCATATTTCACTTTTGTATCTGTTCCCTCTTCAAACAGATGGATCTGCTCCAGCTCATCCGTTTTCTGAAGCTTGATTCCGCGCACGCCGACTGCACCTTTTTTCTTTCCGGAATCTCTGCTGTCAGAAATCTTAAGAAATATCCATCTCTTGTCTGCAGCACAATATTCTGATTCTCCTGAACCATCCCAACATGGATCAGTGCATCCTCTTCCTGGAGCTTGGTTGCTGCAATGGTTCGTTTTGCCACCTGGAACTCACTGCCGTCTACTCGCTTGATCATTCCTTGCTTTGTGGCAAACAAAAGCTTCTCAAACGCGATCTGCTGTGCGTCACAGATCGTCACAATCTGTTCTTCACTGCTGCTGTAATTGCTCACATTGTCAATCGGAACGCCTTTATCCCGGAATCTTCCATATGGCAGATCCATCACTTTGATCTGATGCATTTTTCCGGTATCCGTAAACAGACAGATTTTTCCGGTATTCAGACAATTTACAACATATTTATTCTCACTGTCTGCCGCCTCTTTGTTTCGCTCATACACACTCACATCCACTGTTTTCGCATACCCGAAGCGATCCATCAAAAAGATCACTTCCTGCTCTTCTACTTTCTTTTCTTCAAACACTGCCGCCTCTGCATTTTCAATCGCAGTACGGCGCTTTCTTCCATACTCTTTTTTAAATGCATCCAGCTCTTCCATGATCAGCGTTGCCATGGAATCATAATGATTCAAAATATCTTCATAGCGGGCAATATTTTTCAGCGTTGTCTCGTGTTCTTTCTGCAGCGCTTCAATTTCCAGACCAATCAGTTTATACAACCGCATTTCCAGAATTGCAGATGCCTGTCTTTCCGTAAAACGGAGCATAGCCGCCATCTTTTTCGAAATCTGAGATTTAAACTTGATGTTCTCTGTGATTCCCTGCGTCAGACATGCTTTGGCATCTTTGACAGACTTGCTTCCCCGCAGAATCTCAATGATCAGATCGATCACGTCACAGGCTTTGATCAAACCTTCCTGCACTTCTTTTTTATCCAGTTCTTTTGCGAGAAGCGTTTTGTATTTTCTCGTGGTCAGCTCAAACTGAAAATCCACATGATGCTCAATGATCGCCTTTAATCCCAGCGTTTCCGGCCTTCCGTTTGCCACGGCCAGCATATTGACTCCGAATGTATCCTCCAGACGCGTCTTTTTGTAGAGCATATTTTTCAGATTTTCCACATCCGCGCCTTTTTTCAGTTCCAGTACGATCCGGATTCCTTCTTTGGAAGACTGGTTGGAAATATCCACGATATCTGTTGTCTTTTTTGTTTCTACAAGATTGCAGACGTCATTCAAAAACTTTCCGATTCCGGCTCCGATCATGGTATATGGAATTTCTGTAATGACAAGCTGTTTTTTACCGCCTTTTAAATCTTCTACTTCTACCTTTCCGCGGATCTTGATCTTCCCCTGTCCGGTCTCATAGATTTCAGGAAGATCATCTTTATTGACCACAATACCGCCTGTCGGAAAATCCGGTCCTTTGATGTATTTCATCAGCTGTTTTGTCGTAATGGCGTCATTTTTCATATAAGCCTTTACCGCATCAATGACTTCTCCCAGATTGTGTGTCGGGATACTCGTTGCCATTCCGACTGCGATTCCTTCCGCTCCATTGATAAGAAGATTCGGAACCCGCACCGGAAGTACCAGAGGTTCTTTTTCTGTCTCATCAAAGTTCGGTCCGAAATCAATGATATCCTTGTCCAGATCCGCAAGGTATGCCTCCTGAGTAAACTTGGTCAGACGTGCTTCTGTATAACGCATGGCAGCTGCTCCGTCGCCTTCGATGGAACCAAAATTTCCATGTCCGTCCACCAGCACCATTCCCTTTTTGAATTCCTGTGCCATAACCACTAAAGACTCATAAATGGAACTATCACCATGAGGATGATATTTACCCATCGTATCTCCCACGATACGGGCACATTTCCGGTATGGCTTGTCATAGCGGATCCCTAATTCATACATATCGTAAAGTGTCCGTCTCTGTACCGGTTTCAGTCCGTCTCTCACATCCGGAAGGGCACGGGATATGATGACACTCATCGCATAATCAATATAGGACTTGCGCATCACATCCGAGTATTCTGTTCTGATTATCTGTGATTCACTGCTCATATCTTTTCTCCTCTAAGCCTGAACTTCTGCTATATATCCAGTTCTGCCTCTGTTGCATTTTCGTAAATAAACGCCCTTCTCGGCGGAACTTCCGTACCCATCAGCATCTCCGTCACACCGGAGGCCATTCTGGCATCCTCGATCTCTACCAGCTTCAAAATCCGGGTTTCCGGATTCAGCGTCGTTTCCCAAAGCTGATCTGCATCCATCTCTCCAAGACCTTTTGTATCTCTGAAGAGTAAATCCACCATCATGTGTCCTCCGGTACTTTTTCCAGAGCTTTGTCATCATACAGGTACTCTTCCTCTCCTTTTTCGGCATCACTTTATAAAGCGGCGGCATTGCAATATAGACATGCCCCTCGTAGATCAATTCCGGCATGAACCGGTAGAATAGCGTCAGAAGCAATGTCGAAATATGGGCTCCATCCACATCCGCATCTGCCATAATGATGATCTTGTCATAGCGAAGCTTTGTAATGTCAAAATCATTGCCGTATCCTTCGGAAAATCCACATCCAAATGCATTGATCATGGTCTTGATCTCTGCGTTGGCAAGCACCTTGTCAATGCTGGCCTTCTCCACATTCAGGATCTTTCCTCTGATCGGCAGGATTGCCTGGTAGTTCCGGTTTCTGGCTGTCTTTGCCGAACCGCCCGCAGAATCTCCCTCTACGATAAAAATCTCACATTTTTTTGCATCCCGGCTCTCACAGTTTGCCAGTTTCCCATTGCTGTCAAACGAATATTTCTGCTTTGTCAGAAGATTCGTCTTCGCCTTTTTCCTCCGTCTTTCGGATCTTTGCAGCCTTCTCCGCACAGGACAATACTTTTTTCAGCGTCTCTACGTTCCGGTCAAAATACAGAACAATCTCATCTCCGGTCACTTTTCCGGTGGCTTTTGCTGCATCCGGGTTGTCCAGCTTTGTCTTGGTCTGCCCTTCAAACCGCGGATCCGGATGCTTGATGGAAATAATCGCGGTCATCCCGTTTCGGATATCTGCTCCTGTAAAATTCGAATCCTTCTCTTTTAAAATACCAAGCTCTCTGGCATATTGATTCATGACCGTCGTAAATGTTGTCTTAAATCCGGTCAGATGGGTTCCCCCTTCTGCATTGTAAATATTGTTGCAAAATCCCAGCACGTTCTCATGGAACTCATTGACATACTGAAATGCCGCTTCGACTTCGATTCCTTCTGCTGTTCCCTTGAAGTAGATCGGATCGTGAAGCACTTCCTTTTTCTGATTCAGATCCCGGATAAATCCCAGAATTCCATCCGGTTCATGATATTCAATATGTTCCTGCGAATCCGGACGTTTGTCATCAAATACAATCGTCAGCTCGGGATTGAGATAAGCAGTTTCATGAAGACGACTTTTCACTTCCTCTGCCCGGAATTTTGTCTTCTCAAAAATCGTATCGTCCGGTAAAAAATTGACCTTGGTTCCGGTCTTTCTTGTCTTTCCGATGGTTGGAAGCAGTCCATCCTCCAACTCCACCACTGGAACTCCGCGCTCATAGCGGTCGTGGTGAATATATCCCTCTCTGCTGATCTGCACATCCATATAAACGGACAGCGCATTGACAACCGAAGAACCAACACCGTGCAGTCCTCCGCTCGTCTTATAGGCACTATCGTCAAATTTTCCGCCTGCATGCAATGTCGTATATACAAGACGTGCCGCAGAGATTCCTTTCTGATGCATCCCCACCGGAACGCCTCGTCCGTCATCCTCCACCGTAGCAGAACCGTCCTTTTCCAGTGTCACATGAATATTTTTACAAAATCCCGCCAGATGCTCATCCACTGCATTGTCCACAATCTCATAGATCAGATGGTTGAGTCCTTTTGTCGAGACACTTCCAATATACATTCCAGGTCTTTTGCGTACAGCCTCCAACCCTTCCAGAACAGAAATACTGTCCGCATCATATGTATTGCTTTTTCCCATATTTTCTCTCCTAATACAAACTTCTTCCATTTGTCGCTAACGTTCAGAATATCATGTTTTCCTCTTTTTTCAAACACTTTTTTCGAAAGTACGTTCTTATCCGATCACCTGACACAACGTCTCCGCCAGTACTTCCATGGCGTTTTTCATCTCCTGCACCGTATTGGTCTGGGCCCCTGCCTCGATCAGAAGAGATTTTGGAAGCAGATGCAGATTATAGCGGTAAGCACGCAGATAAATGTGTCTGGCAAATCCGGGAAACATCCTCTCAGATGCCAGTTCCATCTGAAGAGAAAAGGCAAGATTATCCTGAATGTACGGATTTGGCAGATAGGTGATATCTCCGTTTGCCCGTGTTCTGCTCAGTCCGTTAAAATACATGATCTTCGCTGTCGGCTTTCCATTCACCTCGGTCACAAGATGTGTCCCCTCTGCCACACCATCTCTGTGCAGATCAATGGCTACCTCAATGGTCGGATTTGCTTCCAGAATCGGGCGCACACCTGCCTCTGCATACTCATACGCGTTGCTTCTGTCCAGCTGTCCGTTGATGATGTCATAGACACCTTTATCATGAATTGTTTCAATTCCTTTCTGATTCAAAAGTTCTGTCAGATAATCCCCGATTCCTACAATACTGGTAGAGGGGTCACCGGGAATGGAATCTGCAAATTCTTCCTGGGAATGGGTGTGAAAAATTAAAATTTTCGGCCCCTTCTGCTTCCGGTCGATCTTCATGCTCCTTCCAAGAAGATCATCTGCATTCAACTGCTCCGGTCCGATCATCGTAGAACTGTCTACCGTATAAAAATTGCTCAAAAGATAGTCAAAGTCCCGCAATCTTTCAATCGACATATCGATGGAAGATTTGTTCTCCCCCAGATTTGCCGGCACTTCCGCAGTCTTGCTCTCTCCCACCAGATTCCCATCTGCATCCACAACGCTTTCATCGTTGGCCTGCTTCTCCAGTATTTTCGCCAGCGTCTCCTCATCCTCCACTTCCTGCTCCAGATTCTCCCTGTCAGAAACATATTTTACCAAAGGCAGCCAGGAAAGTGCTTTTTCCCGAAACCAGTCTTTCGAACTTCTGGTCTCATCCGCTCTCTGATAGGCCACCCCGGGCATGTACATCTTTTCCGTATACTCCTGTAACACCTGCCTGCTTTCATATCTGAATGCCCTCCAAAATTCTTTTCCTCCGATCAGGGCCGCCAGAAGCACAAGCACTGCCATCAGCATCCATGCCCGGCTTTGTTCTCTCTTCATATCTACACCAGTCCTTTGCACGATTTCTGCCAACACACCTGGGGTATTTATATGAGACAAATTTTCCTTTTATGACTCTTCTGCGTTAGAAAAAAGCAGATTTAAACCTTCCGAAATCGTATAGCTGATCTGTTTCACCATTTCATCCACGTCTTTTGGCGTCACAAACATCCCGTTTAAATGCGGAGCGATCAGTTCTTTGATCAGTTCATACTTTTCTGCCGCATTGTAAGAACGGAGCACTTCCCCCACACTTTTTAATGCCTCAGAAGATTCCAGCGCCAAAATCAGGTTCTCCATCGTATCATTGACAATGGTTGCCGCATCCACAACTGTCGGAACTCCGATCCCGATCACCGGAACTCCGATGGATTCTCTGGTAATTCCGTTTCTGTGATTTCCCACTCCGGAACCCGGATGGATTCCGGTATCTGCGATCTGGATCGTACGGTTTAATCTCCGACTGTTTCTTGCTGCCAGCGCATCCACTGCAATCACAAGATCCGGTTTCGTTTCTTTTACCACACCACGGACCACCTCTACAGTTTCCATTCCCGTCTGTCCCATCACACCCGGAGCCAGTGTGCTGACCAGATTCACATGCTGCATTCCCATCGCATATTTTCCGTACTCCTTGACAATATGCCTTGTCGCACACAGATTGTCTGTCACATAAGGACCAAGCGCATCCGGTGTCACCTGACGGTTTCCGAGCCCTACAATCAGAACGGAAAGTTCTTCTGTTTTTACATTCTGCGCTTTTAAGAGCTCCTGCACAAATCCTGCAATTTTCTCTGAAACCTCTCTATGGTAGTCTGTGTCCGGCACTGCCATATTCGGCGCTTCTAATGTAATGTAGGTACCCACCGGTTTCCCCATTGCTTTTGCACCTTTTTCCGTCTCAATCTTTACCCGGGTGATCCGGATTTCTTTTCCTTATCATAGTCCTCCTCCAGAATCACTCCCTGTATCTCGACATGATCCGACTCAAAACGCTCCTTTTCCTCCAGTGCCAAATCTGTACGAACACTATACTTTTCCAACATTTTCGCTCAACCTCGCTTTTTCTCCATTTGCCGATAATATTTCCAATAATTTGAGAAATATGTATTGACAACCCTGACCAGTTGGAATAAAATAAATGAGTATGTTCCGTTAGAACGTCCGTGTCCGAGTCTGGCGGGATTATGAATTCACTATTTGAAAATATTTCATACTATTTGGAGGTGTACAGATTGGCTAACATTAAATCTGCTAAAAAAAGAATTTTAGTTAACGAAACAAAAGCTGCTAAAAACAAAGCAATCAAATCAAGAGTAAAGACTTCTGTAAAGAAAGTAGAAGCTGCAGTTGCTCAGAAAGATATGGAAGCTGCAAAAACAGCTCTCAAAGCAGCAATCGGAGAGATCAGCAAAGCAGGAAGCAAAAGGTGTTTACCACAAAAAAACTGTTTCCAGAAAGATTTCCCGTCTTACAAAAGCTGTAAACGGAATTGCTTAAATTTTTGATATAAATATGAATCATAAAAAGACATCCGCTACCGTCATGGCGAATGTCTTTTTTGTTTATGCTCCCGCATTCTGAAGCAGATCAGAATTTTACAAGACCGAATGTATTGACAATTCCATCCAGTTTCTGCCCCTCCCTGCACAGCGGGCAGTCTTTGGCTGCATATCCTTTATAATCCGGCAGATCAGAAACCGTAAAGATTGACCTGACATCCATACCTGCTGCCCGGTTGACCGCACTGAATACTGCACAGATACCACATACACGTCCACCGTAATACAGCACTGCTTCCACGGCTTTTGCAAGCAAAGCACCGGTCGTCACAGAATCTGTCAGGATCAGTACCTGCTTCCCTTCGATCATACGCTGGTTACTGTCCCGAAACAGTATCTGTCCCATGGTATCAAACTCCGGTGTCACAACCGAAATATTATTTCCTGCACTCATGGAAATCCTGCCTGTATCCGCCAGATGTTCTGCCATAAATGCGCCGATCACTTCTGTATTTTTCAGACATACGATGGTTTCTACCATAGTACCGGTTTTGTACTCTTCTGCCAATGTAGCTGCCGTCTCTCTTGCATTATTATGCCGTGTCTTGACAGTAGACATATCAATATACGTGTTCACGTGCGAATTCATCGTCGCAAAATGTCCACCCATCAATTTGATACGTGCTTTCGGATTTTTTCTGGAACGAAGGTTTACAAATTCTTCTGTCATAGTATCCACTCCTCTCATTGAAAGATTTTCGTGTAAGTTATGACATTATTTTAGCATATTTCATTTGATTTTTCATTAAATTCTGAATATTTCGTTTTATTCTTCATTCTGCGCGCCTAATGTATCCAGGTAGACACGTTCAATATGCATTGCCAGGTAACCGACTTCCATTTTTTCCAGCCTGATCTTGCAGCCGCGTTCAATTTTTTCACAGATTGCTGCTGCCAGCGCAAATGACTCCGGATGTTTTTCTTCCATATATTCATTCATATCCAACTTGATGCTCTCTCCCCGCACTGCCCGCATAACCATGTATTTCACATGATTCATCAGACGGTTATATGCAAGAGACATGACATCGATCTTTTTTCCACTCTCCCGCTCCAGAACCTGCACACATTCCCGGATTGCTCCTGCCATCTGCATTGCTGCCGATACACTCTCATCCTCGATTGCTGAGTGAATATGAAGCGCTACATATCCGATTTCATGTGCATCAATCTCAATTCCCAGTCTTTTCTGAAGAATTTCTTTTAATTGGGATGCAACCTCATACTCGCTGTAGAACAATACCCTGATGTCCTCTGTCAATGGATTACTGATCTGTTCCCCACTTAAGATACGATCTGCTGCAAAAGAAATATGATCTGCCAGCGGAAACAGGATTCTCCTGTCAATCGTGCCAAATTTCATCTCTGCTTTTTGCAGAATTTCATCTGCGATCTCCAGATATTCCGGAGAAATGCTTTTTGCCAGTTCTTTTGCACTCCCCGTTCCGTATCTTCTTTCAAAGAATACCGGGTGCAGTTATCCGGCGCTTCAAATCTCTGGCTGATTTTTTTCCCAAAACCAATTCCTTTTCCCAGCAGCACATATTCTATATTTTCTTCCATATTAATCGCGATCACGCCATTGTTATTCAACACTTTACTTACTCTGTACATGACATTCCCCCGGTTTTTGTTTTCTGATAACAGGGTATCAAAATATTGCCAAAAAGTAAAGCGGACCTGAACGGTCCGCTCATTTTTTATTTTCGGTTGGTGATTGATGCGGACAGTAACATTTTCCGCAATCAATACTATGCTTCATAAACATCCACGGCAAACAATGGTTCTCCCGCCTTTATCTCTCCTTCTTTCAAAAGACGAACCTTCTGATTGTCTCCTAATTCTGTACACAGAACCGGTGAACAAAGAGACGGTGCATGTTCTTTCAGATAGGAAATATCGATTTTCATCAACGGCTCCCCTTTTTTCACTTTCTGTCCGTTTTCCACAAAAACTTCAAATCCCTGTCCGTTCAGTGCCACTGTATCGATTCCGATATGCAGCAGAAGTGCCATTTGGGAATCTGTCTGGAATCCCAGCGCATGCTTGGTCTCAAACACAAACACAACCTCACCGTCTTCCGGCGCAAGGATCATCCCGTCTGTCGGAATTACTGCTGCTCCGTCTCCCATCATTTTTCCGGCAAATCCCTCATCCGGAACCTCTGAAAGCTCCACTGCATTTCCCGTAATCGGGCTGGATATGATCACAGTTTCCTTTACTTTTTTCTCTGAATCCTGCTCTTTTGAACTTGTAGTCTGCACCTCTTCCGGTTCAGAAGCTGCTTCTTCTGCGAAAGCAGTTGTTTCTCCCAGAGGCATATCTTCTGCGGTTTCCAGATAGTCCTCCAGATTCGCTTTGATCACAGTTACATGCGGTCCATAGATTACCTGTACTCCCTGGCCTTTTTTTACAATTCCTCTGGATCCTGTCTGCTTGAGGATCTCATCTTTTACCTTTCCTGCATCCTTTACTGTGATACGAAGTCTTGTGGCACAGCAATCCACATCACTGATATTGCTCTTTCCACCAAGACCTTCTGTAATCATAGCACTGACAGGATCTGCAGCTGCTCCTGCATCTCCTTTTTTACTGCTTTCTTTTCTTGCATTGACATCTGCTTTTGTATACAGCTTTGTCGCTGTATCATCGTCTTCACGTCCCGGTGTCTTAAAATCAAATTTTTTGATCAGGAACGTAAAAATCACATAATACAAAATAAAGTAAATAATTCCCACCGGAATCACCCGCATCCAGCTTGTCTTTTCATTTCCCTGCAAAATACCAAACAGGAAGAAATCCAAAAATCCACCGGAGAATGTCAGTCCTACTGCGATATTCAGCATATGCGCGATCATATAAGCCGAACCTGCCAGTACAACCTGAACCGCAAATAATGCCGGTGCTACAAACAGGAAGGAAAACTCTAATGGCTCTGTGATACCTGTAAGCATACAAGCCAATGCTGCGGAAAGCAACAATCCACCTGCCGCTTTTTTCTTTTCCGGCTTTGCACAGCGGTACATTGCAAGAGCTGCACCCGGAAGTCCAAAGATCATAAAGATAAACTCACCGGAAAAATATCTGGTCGCATCTGCGCTGAAATGCACTACATTGGCTGAATCCGCCAGCTGGGCAAAGAAAATATTCTGACCTCCCTGTACCATCTGTCCGGCAACTTCCATGCTGCCTCCCACGGCAGTCTGCCAGAACGGCATATAAAATACATGATGCAGTCCAAATGGGATCAGCGCACGTTTGATAATACCGAAAATCAACGTTCCCACATATCCGCTTCCTGTGACCAGACCACCCAAAGCGTAAATTCCATTCTGGACCGGAGGCCAGATAAAGTACATTCCGATACCTACAAACATGTATACAATTGTAGAAATGATCGGTACAAACCGGGAACCGCCGAAAAATGATAATGCGTTCGGGAGCACGATCTTGTGAAACCGATTATGCAGCGCCGCAACACCAAGCCCTACGATAATACCGCCGAACACTCCCATCTGAAGAGACTGTATCCCGCAGACAGAAGCAACGGTTCCTTCCAGCACATTTTTTGCGATTTCTCCGTCTGCCGTGATTTCTCCGTTTACTACAAGCATACCATTGATCGCTACATTCATTACAAAATATGCAATCAGTGCAGACAGTGCAGATACTTCTTTCTCCTTTTTCGCCATTCCGATCGCTACACCTACCGCGAAAATCAACGGCAGATTATCGAACACCGCACTTCCGACCTTGTTCATGATCGTAAGAAGTGCATGGAGCACTGTACCGTCTCCCAATATCTTTTGAAGTCCATACGTTGCAATGGTTGTCTCATTCGTAAAAGAACTTCCAATTCCCAGCAGCAGACCTGCTACCGGAAGAATCGCGATCGGAAGCATAAAGGATCTTCCGATTCGCTGTAAAACACCAAAAATCTTGTCTTTCATTTTCCACTTCTCCTTTTCTCTGTTTTTGATGCATTTGATCTTGATGGATAGTATTTCAGATTTCATGCCCGTGCATCCTATTTCCAGAGAAAAACAGAAAAAAAGACACCAACCCACATAAACATCTAAAATAAAGTCCATGTAAGGTTAATGCCTGCCGTACAGTTACACACCTGATATAAATTCATTATAGTCAGTGTCCCTTTGATTGTCAATTTCTTTTTTTGCCATATTATCGATTTTTTCTGTTACTGCGAACAGCAACTTCCTTCTCTCAGCTTTGGCCAGATTGTAAGCAACATGGTTACAAAACATGCCGTACCGCCAATAACATTGGAAATCGGTTCTGCCCAAAAACACTCCATCTGTCCCCACGATTTCCGATCATTGGAAGCAGCATGGTCAACGGAATGACAATGATGACCTTTCGAAACAGAGAAAAAAAGACGGCCTGTTTCGCACGGTTTAACGCAACCGCTGTAGACTGTCCCGCAAACTGCAGCGCCATCATAAAGATTCCACAAAAATAGATCCGCATGGCAGAAACACCGTACTGCAAAATTCCCGGTTCTTTGGTAAACATCTGAAGAAAGAAACGAGGTTCTAAAAATAACACTGCCCAGACAACCGTTGTAAAAACAATACATCCGACCGCAGTAAAACGGATTGCAGATTTTACTCTCTGATAACACCCTGCCCCGTAATTATATCCAATCACAGGCTGCGATGCCGCCGTCAGTCCTGTCACCGGCATTGTCACAATTTCCCGCACCGAGTTGATCACTGTCATAATCCCAACGTAAATATCACCCCCGTACCTCTGGAGCGTTGCATTACACACAATCTGCACAAGCCCGTTTGTAACAGACATCACAAATCCCGATGTTCCCAGAAAGATGATTTCTTTTACAAGCTTCCACTCCAGATGCATTGCTCTTTTGGAGAGTCGAAGAATCGCCTTCTTCCCTGTCAGAAACTTCATCACCCAGGCTGCAGATAAGCCCTGGGAGATCACCGTTGCAAGGGCTGCTCCCTGTACTCCCATATCCAGTCCGAAAATCAGGATCGGATCCAGCACAATATTGGTAAATGCGCCAAGCATTACCGTGAGCATTCCGATTTTCCCAAATCCCTGAGAATTGATGAACTGATTCATCCCCAGACTGATCATGACAAACACGGTTCCGCACAGATAGATACTGATGTATGCGTTTGCATACGGAAATGTCGCACTGCTCGCTCCAAACAGATACAACAGCGGTTTTCGGAATATAAGACTGATTCCCATCAGAAGTCCCCCTGTGAAAAGAAGCATCGAACACGAATTTCCCATCACCTTCTCTGCCTTTTCTTCTTCATGGCTGCCTCTTGCAATGGAACAAAGGGGTGCTCCTCCCATTCCAAATAAATTAGCAAATGCCGTGATGATTGTAATAATCGGAAGTGCCAGACCAATTCCCGTCAGTGCATTCGCAGATACGCCCTGTAAGTGTCCGATATAGACTCTGTCTACCACACTGTACAGGACATTGATCAGTTGTGCCAGCGTCATGGGAACTGCAAGATTTAAAATATTCTTTGCAATGCTTCCCTGACTGAAATCATTTTCTCTTTCCATAGTATTTCCTTTTGCACGCCTCCTCACGCCGACTGCTCAACAAGAACAGCCAGATACTTGTGCAAGCACAATATCTGGCTGTTCTTATTGGGGTGAGCAGCTTTCCGCCTTTCACTGTCCTTAGTTGTTGATCAGTTTATCTTCATCACTCCAGCTGTAGAGTTTTCTGATTTCTGCTCCTACTTTTTCTGATGGATGTTCAGATGCCAGTTTTCTCATTGCTCTGAAGTGTGCCTGACCACCGGCTGGTGACATATCAAGCAGGAAGTCTTTTGCAAATGTTCCATCCTGAATATCGGAAAGAATTTTTTTCATTGCTTTCTTTGTATCTTCTGTGATGATCTTTGGTCCTGTAATGTAATCACCATATTCTGCTGTATTGGAAATAGAGTATCTCATTCCTGCAAATCCGGACTGATAGATCAGATCTACGATCAGTTTCATCTCATGGATACACTCAAAGTATGCATTTCTTGGATCGTATCCCGCTTCACACAGTGTCTCGAATCCTGCCTGCATCAATGCGCATACACCACCGCAAAGTACTGCCTGCTCTCCGAAAAGGTCTGTCTCTGTCTCTGTTCTGAAATCTGTCTCCAGAAGTCCTGCTCTTGCTCCACCGATCGCAAGACCATATGCAAGTGCACGATCCAGTGCTTTTCCTGTGTAATCCTGCTCTACTGCTACCAGACAAGGAGTTCCCTTACCAGCCTGATATTCACTTCTTACTGTATGTCCCGGTGCTTTTGGCGCGATCATCGTAACATCTACATTTGCAGGAGGTACGATCTGTCCGAAATGGATCGCAAAACCATGTGCAAACATCAGCATGTTTCCTTCTTCCAGGTTCGGCTCAATATCATTTTTATACATTGCAGCCTGTTTTTCATCATTGATCAGAATCATGATCACATCTGCTTTTTTCGCTGCCTCTGCTGCTGTAAATACTTCAAATCCCTGTGCTTCTGCTTTTGCCCAGGATTTGCTGCCTTCGTAAAGTCCGATGATGACGTTGCATCCGGATTCCTTTAAATTCAATGCGTGTGCGTGTCCCTGACTTCCATATCCGATAATCGCAATTGTCTGTCCCTCTAATACGGAAAGGTTACAATCTTCCTGATAATAAAGTTTTGCTGCCATTTTTCATTCCTCCTAAATTTTCTGCACTGCCGCAGTTTTCTGTTTTTATAGTTAAAGGCTCCTGCCTTTAGCATACTGTTTTCATCTAGCCAATATATGTAACATCTTCACAGCCTCTGGACAATCCTGTGATACCGGTTCTTGCCAGTTCCAGAATCTCATACCCTTTCAGAAGGTTCATAAAGCCTTCCAGTTTGGACTGTGTCCCTGTCAGTTCGATGATCATGGACTCCTCCTGTACATCCACGATCTTCGCACGGAAAATATCCGCAATGGAATTGATCTCACCTCTCTGTGCTGCTGTCACGCGAACCTTTATCATAATCAGTTCGCGAAATACAGATTCTCCATCCTTTAACAGCTTGATCTCAATGACATCTTCCAGTTTTCTGACCTGATTTTCAATCTGCGATAAAATCAGCTCGTCTCCGGATGCCACCACTGTAATTCTGGTAAATCTCGGATCTGCCGTCGTTCCGGCTGTAATACTGTCGATACTGTATCCTCTTCGGCTGAACAGACCTGCAATTCTGCTCAGAACACCCGGATTGTTATCGACCAAAAGAGAATAAACCTGTTTTCTCATACTTTGTTTCCCACCTTCTTTTAAAAACCGAGTGCGTTCTGTTTTTTATTATATTAGCAAAGCGCACTTCCGTTGTCAAGCTTTTTTTCGATAAAGTGTAAAAGTGCCTCTATCAATTTGTTTTATTGAGCTTCCTTCCTCAATATCTCTTTCGGAGGTTCAATTTCATATGCGATCGTATGCTCCGTCAGTTCTGACAATCCTTTGAGTTTCTTGTTGATCAATTCTCTCATGCAATTGGGAACATGCTCCTGGTGTGCCCTGTGAATTGCCACGCACTCTTTACAGTTTCCATGATAACGGCAGGCCTTTTTACACGGACAGTGATCTTTCTCTTTATATTCTTCTCGAAAGGCTGCAGCAAACTCCTCCTGTAATCGAAGCCCTTCCTTTCGGTTGCCCTTATGAAATTCTGCCATGGCTGCCTTTTCTTTTTCATTTCCTTCAATGATCATCTACGCTTCTCCTTTTTGTATTTTATTAAAGATGAATTTTAAAATCTCCAAAATCAAAGATTCCGCTTCCCTGTTTCCACTTCTTTTCTTTGTCTAATTTTCTGCATGCACTTTCAATCCTGTCTGCCAAATCTGTTGAAATCGAAAAGCTGTGATGTCCCGGTGAATGTCCCGGGGTATGAACAACTTGCACCGTTCGTTCTCCCAGATTGAAAATTTCCCCATCAGAAAACGTACTCTGCACATCTCCTTGAAATAACTGATACTTTTCCAAATCAAATTCTTCTGGAAACTGACACTCCCGGCAGGTCAGATTCCTTTTCACCTGCTGCAGCGATATCGGAAATTTCTCTGATATCCAATCTTTCTCCAAAATGTGGACGCCAATATTTTCAAAATATTGATGTCCTCCTATATGATCCCAGTGAACATGAGTCGTTACAACAAAGATTGGAAGCATTGTCAGTTTATCAACAACTTCTTTGATATTAGCCACTCCCAAACCTGTATCAATCAGAAGTGCTCTTTTCGTGCCACACAACAGATAACAATGTGTTTCTTCCCAGTGCTGATATTCACTAATTGCATATGTATCTTCATCAATTTTTTCTACCGTAAACCAGTCCTTCACCCTGATTCCTCCTTCAAATATTCATCACATATCTGGATTCAGGAAGCCCAAACCATTCCGGCAACACTTCCATTCTTTTATTATACTTGTTTCTTCTATATCCAGGCAACTATATCCAAAATATTTCCCTTTAAAATCAGCACCTTTTATGGTATACTGCTCGAAACAAAAACAGCAGAATTGATACGCGAAGGAGGACTTATATATGGAGCATCAAGGAACAAAAACCATTGAGACAGAACGACTGATTTTAAGAAAGTTTACTGCGGATGATCTTTCTGCGATCTTTCATAACTGGACCAGTGACGAAAAAGTAACCGAATTTTTAAGATGGCCAACGCACAAAAGCATTGACATCACCAAACGAGTTCTGGAAAGTTGGCTTTTGGAGTACGAAAAACCAGACTTTTACCAATGGGCCATTATTCCAAAAGAAATCGGCGAACCTATCGGTACCATTTCTGTAATTGAACTAAATGAAAAAACAGAAAAAGTTCATATCGGATACTGCCTTGGCAGCCGCTGGTGGCACTGCGGATTTACAAGCGAAGCCTTTACAGCAGTCATTGCCTTTCTTTTTGAAGAAGTAAAAGTAAACCGAATTGAAACCTGGCACGATCCCCAAAATCCAAATTCCGGAAAAGTCATGCAAAAATGCGGCCTGATTTATGAGGGCACTTTAAGACAAGCCGACTGGAATAACAAAGGAATTGTAGATGCCTGTGTATATGGAATTCTGGCATCTGACTACCGGGCCAACAAAAAGTAATCGAAAAAGGAAGATGCACCACACACAGTACATCTTCCTTCTCTTATCTTGCTTTATGATCTGTATCCATCCGGATTTGCAGACTGCCATCTCCAGGAATCTTCACACATCTCTTCAATTCCGCGTTCTGCCACCCATCCAAGCTCTTCCTTCGCTTTTGCAGCATCACAGTAGCATGTTGCAATATCACCGGCACGGCGAGGTTTGATTTCATACGGAATCTCCTTGCCGCATGCTTTTTCATATGCTTTCACGACATCCAGTACGCTGTATCCAACGCCTGTTCCCAGGTTGTAAATGTGAACACCTTTCGCTTTCTTCATTCTCTCGATCGCTTTTACATGACCGATCGCCAGATCGACTACATGGATATAATCTCTGACACCTGTTCCATCCGGTGTATTGTAGTCATCGCCAAACACTCCCAGACGATCCAGTTTTCCAACTGCAACCTGTGCAATATATGGCACCAGATTGTTCGGGATTCCTTTCGGATCTTCTCCGATCTTTCCGGATTTGTGTGCCCCGATCGGGTTAAAGTAACGAAGCAGCATAATATTCCACTCCGGATCTCCTGTGTGAAGATCTGTCAGAATCTGCTCCAACATTCCTTTTGTACGTCCGTATGGGTTGGTGATTTCTCCTTTCGGACACTTTTCTGTGATCGGGATCTCTGCCGGATCTCCGTATACTGTTGCGGAAGAACTGAAGATCATGTTCTTGCATCCGTGTTTTCTCATCACATCACAAAGAATCAATGTTCCTGTAATGTTGTTGTGATAGTATTCCCAAGGCTTTTCTACAGATTCTCCGACTGCTTTGAGTCCTGCAAAGTTGATCACTGCCTCGATCTCTTCATTTTCAAAGATCGGCTCCAGATCTTCTCTGTTTAAAATATCTCCTTTGTAAAATTTCAAAGTTTTTCCAGTGATCTCCTGCACTCTTTCCAGCGCAACTTCACTGGAATTGTAAAGATTGTCTACTACTACTACCTCATATCCACGTTCCAAAAGTTCCACACATGTGTGGCTGCCGATATATCCGGCTCCGCCTGCTACTAAAATTGCCATGATCTGACTCCTTTCTGATTCTGCTTTTCCTGCAATTATTTATTTCCACAGATTTTTCGGATAGATTCCTTCCTCTTTCATACTGCGGATTGCATTCACAACTGTTTCTTTATCTTCTTTATATGTAACTCCATACCATCTGTCTGCTGATTTGAGCACTTTTACTTCGGCTTTTCCTTCTCCGATCAGATCGCCTACGACTGCCGGAAGAAAGTATTCGCATTTCATCGGATTCTTCTCCAGATTCTCTGTCAAAAATGCGGAAAATCTGCTCTCCAGTTCCTTTAACATACTCGCAGTAAATCCAAACAGGTTCATGGAAACTGTCGTATCCAATGCTACAGGAACCCATGTCTTGCCATCATCCTCTGTAAATGCTGCTCCGTCTTTTGTCTTCTCGATGTGTGTACGCTCTGTAATACCTGTCAGGCACTGATTCTCATCTGTGTCACAGATTCCACGGGAAACATATCCGTTCTCTGTCAGCGTATTACTCAGCATATATCCAACCATTGCATAACGGTACTTCTCATTGTCTTCTCCTGATGAAAGATAGTCATAGATCATCTTATATGCATTGACTCCATAGTAATCATCTGCATTGATCACGGCAAACGGACCATCCACTACATCTTTACAACTCAAAATCGCATGTCCTGTTCCAAAAGGCTTCGTTCTTCCTTCCGGTACAGAAAATCCTTCCGGCAGGTTCTCCAGTTCCTGGTATACATATTCTACTTCCATGAACTTGCTGACTCTGTCCCCGATACTCTTTCTAAAGTCTTCTTCGTGCTCTCTTCTGATAATGAAGACAACTTTTTCAAATCCTGCTCTTTTTGCATCATAAATTGAAAAATCAATGATAATATGTCCATCTTCATCTACCGGGTCAATCTGTTTCAACCCTCCATATCTGCTTCCCATTCCTGCTGCCATAATCACTAAAACAGGCTTTTTCATATCGTTTACCTCCATATTTTTCAATTTCCCTTCTGCAAGGATTAGTATATTCCTTTCCTTGGTTTACGTCAATAAAATACAACATAAATACATGTACCTTTTTCTGTTCGTATATTAGCTTATCATTGTCCTGTTTTTCAAAAAACAACAATTTTCCATTTTTCTTTACTTTTTTCAAACAGGCTGTCCGTTTTTCTGGCTCTCGATCTTTTCTGCCAGGTCGCTAAGATAAACCCAGCGTTCCATTTTTTCATCTAACGCTGCCTGTGTTTCCTCTTTTTGCTGTACCAGTTCGGAAAGTTTTACCGAGTTTGTTGCATTTTTCAGAATATCCTGCTCCAGTTTCTCCAACTGTTCCTCCAGAGATGCAATATCATCATCGATTGTCTCGTATTCCCGTGCTTCTTTAAATGAGAATTTTAATTTTACCGGACTGTTCTGTTTCCATGTTTTTGCAGTATTTTTGGACTTTGTCATCTCTGGCTTTTCTTCCGGCTGCACTGCATGCGATGCTCTTTTCTTTTTCGCTTCCAGATAATCCGTATATCCGCCCTCATACTGCTGCAGATGTCCGTTTCCGTCAAACTCAAAAATCCGATCTACCACATTATCCAAAAAGTAGCGGTCATGGGAAATCGTGATCACAATCCCCTGAAAGGAATTCAGATAATCTTCCAGAATCGTCAGTGTCGGAATATCCAGATAGTTTCCCGCTTCATCGATCAGAAGCAGATTGATATTCTGTGCCAGAATCCCCAGAAGATACAGTCTTCTTTTCTCTCCTCCCGACAATTTCCCGATCGGCGCATATTGCATATCCGGAGTAAACAAAAACCGCTCCAGAAGCTGCGATGCGCTGATTCTGCCATCTCTGGTGACAATATATTCGCCGATCTCTTTGACATAGTCAATGACTCTCTGGCTGTCATCCATCTCCTGTTCTTCCTGTGCAAAATATCCGATCTTGACAGTCTCTCCCACTTCAATCGTCCCGGAATCCGGCTGAACCAGCCCCGCCATCATTTTGATCAGGGTCGATTTTCCACAGCCGTTTGGTCCGATGATTCCAAGCTTTTGATTTTTGAGTACTGTATAAGAAAAATCTCTGACCAGTACCTTTTCCCCATATGATTTACTGACATGGTGAAGCTCCATCGTCTTCTTTCCCATGCGGGTTTCTACCGAATCCAGCGTGATCGTATCATCTGTCACCGGAGCACTGCCGTTTTTCAGACTTTCCAGACGCTCCAGACGTGCTTTCTGCTTCGTTGTTCTTGCCCGGCATCCTCGTTTTGCCCATTCCAGCTCCATACGCAGGATGCTCTGCCGTTTTCGCTCGGATGCCAGTTCCATCTCCTCCCTCTGGGCTTTCAGTTCCAGGAACGTTGTGTAATTGGCATCATAGCTGTACATCTTTCCATGGCTGATCTCCAGAATCCGGTTTGTGACCTGATCCAGAAAATAGCGGTCATGTGTGACCATAATGACCGTTCCACGGTATGCCCGCAGATACCCTTCCAGCCAGGAGATCATTTCTCCATCCAGATGATTGGTGGGCTCGTCCAGAAGAAGCAGATCAAAGTCCTCTGCCAGAACCTTTGCCATTGCCACTCTTCTCTTCTGTCCGCCGGAAAGATGCTCAATCTTCATTGTATGATCTGTGATTCCGAGTGTATTCAGATTGCTCTGTACTCTCCACTCCATATCTTCTGCCACACTCTGCACATAAGATAAAATAGTCGCGCCTTCCGGAAATACGGGATTCTGAGTCAGATGGGCAATCTTCATGCCATTCTGCCGGATGATCTGTCCATCATCCGGCACCTCTGTTCCCGCGATCATCCGCAGAAGAGTCGTCTTGCCGGTCCCGTTGATCCCAACGATCCCAATCTTGTCTCCCTCCTGCACTCCAAAAGACGCGTCATCAAAAATATTTTTTCTCCATATATTTTACTGATATGTTCAATATTTAACAGGTTCATATGCTAACTCCATTGTCTTTCATTAGATTCTGCTGCTTTTTGACAACACTCTAACTTTATCACATTTATGGAGGTAAGTCACTCTTTTCATTCCAGAAATGTATCCTGCAGCTTTACTCCTGTTTCATTGAGCATCGCGATTAAAAGTCCGTATTCAAACTCCTGGATCGGCCGCCTTTCCTCCAGAAGGATTCCCATCACACCTTTGACGTCTCTTGCATCCTGGATCGGAAGATACATGGCTTTGGCGTCAGGCAGTGTGTGCGTACATGCTCCCGCACGATGATGATTCGCCGCCACCCACTGTGCCACTGCCAGCTCCTGCCGGTTGATACAGGTTTTCAGATGCAGCATATCCATCCCTTTTCTTGGAAACAAAAGCGGCGTATCTGACATCTGAGATCCTTCCATCGGATAAATGATCAGAGACAGATTTAAAAGCTTTCCTGCCTGCCCGGCCACCTGAGTCCACACTTCCTGTTTCGATTTACATCTTCGAAGCTTCTGACTGTTCTCGAGCAGAATCTCCGTCCGGTATGCCTTTTTGGCACTTTCTCTGCTCTGCTGTTTCAGTCTCCTTGTCAGTGTCGCTGTGAACAATCCCACCAGAAACAACATCACAAACGTAGTCGGATATCCTTTGTCATATGCCTTCAGACTGAAATATGGTTCCGTAAAGAAAAAATTAAATGCAAACACACTGATCAAAGAAGAATACAGCGCATAAATTTTCTTATTTGCAATATAAGAGGACAGCAGAATCCCCAGAATATAAATCATGATAATGTTGGATTCCGGCAGTCTGAAAAGCCACAGCACGTAAGCTGCAAGTGTTGCAACTGCCATCACTCCTGTAATTTCAGCCAGATCCAGAAACACGTTTTTCCAGCTCGTTTTTCTGCGCCTTTGGATCTGCACCTCTCTTTTATGCGTTGCCTTCCGGATATCCGGAATAATATAGACATCAATATTGGGCGCCATATGGGTCAGCTTCTCCATCACTTCGATCCTAGGCCTGCGCCAGATTCCCCTGTGGTTTGTTCTTCCCATGACCACTTTAGAGACATTGCTCACGATCGCGTATTCCGCAATCTGATACGCTGCATCCTCACCATACACCGTTACGATTTTTGCTCCCAGCGCCTTTGCCAGTTCCAGATGGCTTTTTAAGGTTTGTTTCGTCTTCTCTCCCGCTTCCTGCATGGCAGGTGTTTCCACATAAAGTGCCGTAAACTGGGCATGAAAAGCATAGGAAAGTCTGGCTGCTGTACGGATCACCTTGGCGCTGGATGGCGCAGCGGAAATACATGCCAGTATATGTTCTCCGGTATGATAGCCGGTATTTCCCAGAATATTTCTCTCTTCCTCCGCAATCCGGTTCACCCGGTCCGCACTTCTTCGAAGTGCAATTTCTCGCAGTGCCACCAGCTTTTCTCTTCGGAAAAATTCTCCAGCGCCCGTTCTGCCTGCACCGGACCGTAGATCTTTCCTTCTTTCATACGCTCGATCAGGTCTTCCGGCTCAATATCTATCACCTCTACCTGATCTGCCTGATCAAACACACTGTCAGGAACACGCTCTTTTACTTCTATATTCGTAATATTCCCTACCAGATCATTGAGGCTTTCCAGATGCTGGATATTCATCGTGGTATATACATTGATCCCTGCGCGAAGCAGCTCCCGTACATCCTGATAGCGCTTTTCATTCCGGCTTCCTCGGACATTGGTATGGGCGAGCTCATCCACCAGGATCAGCTTTGGTTTTCGCTCCAGCGCCGCATCCAGATTAAACTCACGAAGCTGGATTCCTTTATAATCGACCATAAGGGGCGGAATTTCTTCCAGCCCCTCTGCCATTGCCTGTGTATCCGGACGTGCGTGCGGTTCGATATAACCTGCCACTACATCCACCTGATGCTTTTTTGCCTCATGGGCAGCTCCCAGCATGGCGTATGTCTTACCGGATCCTGCCGCATATCCAAGAAAAATTTTCAGTTTTCCCTTTGTCTGTTTCTCTTTTTCCTTCTCCTCGTACTGTAGTTTTTTCAACAGCAGCCCCGGATCAGGTCTGTTTTCCTCTGTCAAAGCAACCTCCTATTTTCCCATTGCCGCTGCAATATCCAGATTACATCCAAGTACATTTACCCGTTCTTCTCCAAATACACCCAGTGTTTTCTTTTCTGTATTTTCTTCTACGATCTTTTTTACTTCCTCCTCAGAGAGTCCGGAATTCTTTGCCACTGTCGGGATCTGAACCTCTGCAGATTCCGGACTGATATGTGGATCCAGACCGGAACCGGAAGCTGTCAGAAGCTCTGCCGGAACATCCTCTGCTTTCACTCCCGGATGCTCTTTTAAGAACTGCTCCAGATCTTTCTCCATCCGCTCTTTTAATTCCGGATTGGAATTTGCGTAGTTATAAGAACCGGAAGCAACACCTGCATATTCTCCGCTTTCTTTCTGCTCTTCTGTATAAGTATTGTAATTTACAGCGGAAACTCTTCCCTGAAAATAACAGTCCTCTGTAAAATCCTGTCCGATCAGCGCAGAACCTACCGCCTCTTTGGTATCTGTTGTGAGGTTCCCATCTTTGTCAACTTTACTTCCATCTGCCTTTGCCTTCATTGTAAGCTGGCTGACCCCTGTCAATGCCAGCGGATACACAAATGAACACATCAGCATCATAACAAGACAGAAAACAACTGTTTTTCCTACTGTTTTTCCAAATGCTTTCATAGTCTGCTTCCTCCTACATTCCGATCATTGCAAGCAGCGGTGCTACCAGCAGGTCGATCAGTTTAATTCCTACAAACGGTACAACAATTCCGCCAAGTCCGTAGATTCCCATATTACGAAGCAGCATTTTCTCTGCTTTCATCGGTCTGTACTTGACACCTTTCATCGCAATCGGGATCAGTCCCGGTATAATGATCGCATTGAAGATCAAAGCAGAAAGGATCGCACTTGCCGGCGTAGAAAGATGCATGATATTCAAGATCTGCATCTGTGGAAGTACCATCGTAAACATGGCCGGGATAATGGCAAAATATTTTGCAATATCATTCGCAATACTAAATGTGGTCAAAGATCCTCTGGTGATCAAAAGCTGTTTTCCGATTTCCACCACTTCCAGAATCTTTGTCGGGTCTGAATCCAGATCCACCATATTTGCTGCTTCTTTGGCCGCCTGTGTTCCGGAATTCATTGCCAGACCAACATCTGCCTGTGCCAGCGCCGGAGCATCGTTTGTACCGTCACCTGTCATGGCAACCACTTTTCCTTCTGCCTGCTCTTTTTGATCGCCTCAATTTTATCTTCCGGTTTACATTCTGCAATAAAACCGTCAACTCCTGCTTCCTTCGCAATCGTTGCTGCTGTCAGCGGATTATCACCGGTACACATGATTGTCTTGATTCCGATTTCGCGAAGTCTTTCAAAACGCTCCACCAGTCCTGGTTTTACTGTATCCTTCAAATAGATCACACCTAAAATCTTGTTGTTTACACATACAACAAGCGGAGTTCCTCCAAGATTTGAAACTTCTGTTACAATCCCTTCCAGATCCGACGGGATGATTCCGCCTGCTTCTTTCACAAAAGTCTTGATTGCTTCGGAAGCTCCTTTTCTGACTCTGGTTCCGTCTTTTAAATTCACACCGCTCATCTTAGACTGTGCAGTAAACTCTACAAATTCCATCTGGTCTGCTGCGCCATCGTCGATCGCACACCCAAAATTTCTTCCCAGTTCTACTGTAGATTTTCCTTCCGGGGTAGCATCCATCAAAGAACACATCACACAATAATCTGTCAGATCTTCTTTTGCAACACCCTTGACCGGATAAAATTCTGCTGCCAGGCGGTTTCCGTATGTAATGGTTCCTGTTTTGTCAAGAATCATCGTGTCCACATCTCCGCATGCCTCAACTGCTTTTCCGGACATGGCAATTACATTGAATCTGGTCACACGGTCCATTCCCGCGATTCCAATAGCTGAAAGCAGACCGCCGATCGTTGTCGGGATGAGACATACCATCAGAGCAATCAGCCAGGAAATCGGCATCTGTACTCCAAGATACTGTGCAAACGGGTACAGAGATACAATCACGATCAGAAAAATCAAAGTCAGCACGATCAGCAGTGTGTTCAGCGCGATCTCATTCGGAGATTTCTGTCTGGATGCGCCCTCTACCAGTGCAATCATTTTATCCAGGAAAGACTGTCCGGGTTCTGCCACGATTTTAATCTTTAACCAGTCAGAAACAACTGTCGTACCTCCTGTCACAGAGGAAAAATCTCCTCCCGCCTCTCTTGTAACAGGGGCGGATTCTCCCGTAATTGCAGATTCATCTACAGATGCAACACCTTCGATGATCTCTCCATCGTTCGGAATCACCTCTCCGGTCTTTACAAGCACGATATCTCCTTTTTTCAGTTCAGAAGCATTGATCACTTTCTCTTCTCCATTTGCCAGAAGCAGTCTTGCTTTTGTATCCTGCTTTGTCTTTTTCAAAGAAGCTGCCTGTGCCTTTCCTCTTCCTTCTGCAACGGACTCTGCAAAGTTTGCAAATAACACGGTCACAAACAGTACGACTGTTACAACTCCGTTGTACACGCGATATTCTTCACTTCCGCCAAACAGTGTTGGAAACACTGTCAGGATTAGAGTGAACAGAAATCCGATTTCTACGACAAACATGACCGGATTTTTTTATCATGTAGCGCAGATCCAGTTTCTGAAATGCGCCCAGAATGGAGGATCTTAAAATATCCTTTGTAATAAATTTTGTCTTATCTTTCTTAGCCATGTTGGATTCTCCTTTCCGCTCATTTTCTACTGCCATAAGGACAGATGCTCAGCTACCGGTCCAAGTGCCAGCGCCGGGAAAAAGGTCAGAGCGGCAAAAATGTATACAATAAATACAAGAATGATCATAAAAGTTACATTATCTGTCTTTAGCGAACCGATTGATTCGTTCACTTTCTTTTTCGCCAGCAGAGATCCTGCGATTGCAAGCTGTGCTACAATGGAAAAATATCTTCCAAAGAACATTGCCAGCCCGGTCGTGATATTCCAGAATACACTGTTGTCGGCCAGTCCCTCAAATCCGGAACCATTGTTCGCCGCAGAAGAGGCAAACTCGTACAGAACCTGACTCAGTCCGTGATATCCCGGGTTCGTAATGCCGCTTGTTCCTGCCTGTGTTGCCACACCCAATGCAGAAAATCCAAGAATTAAAAGTGGATGAATCAAAATCACAAGCGCCACCAGCTTCATCTCTCTGCCTTCAATTTTTTATTCAGATATTCCGGTGTACGTCCTACCATCAGGCCACAGATGAAAACTGCCAGGATCACATACATAACCATATTCATCAGACCCACACCTTTTCCGCCGAACACACAGTTAAGCATCATGTGGAGCATTGGAACAAGACCGCCAAGCGGTGTCAGTGAATCATGCA
>ENA-OQIF01000175-OQIF01000175.1-human-gut-metagenome-genome-assembly--contig:-NODE-175-length-34289-cov-2.638780_pt1 | contig 34289 bp, 33 predicted proteins | sample MGYA00242574_ERZ504738 | MGnify/ENA primary metagenome ERZ504738 (study PRJEB26092, sample SAMD00036437) | human gut metagenome | host: Homo sapiens | study: EMG produced TPA metagenomics assembly of...
CAGGACTTTTCCGTGGTTATGATCGGTATGGTTTCCACCGATCTCTGTTCTTCCCGGTGCTGAGAAGAATTCGAACTCTTTTTCTCCGAATTCTTTTGCAAATCCGTCTGCTGCCAGCTGGTATCTTGCTGCATTTTCCTCTGCTCTGTTCTCCCCGTACATCTGTTTTAACAGTGCAACTGCATGTTCACTTTTTACTGCTTCTGCTACATTTGCTGTTTTCATATTTCTTCTTCCTTTTTATTTTCACATACTGATATTGACTATCTGTTAATTATCATTATAATGAGAATCATATAGCATCACAATAACTATATTAGCTTACTTTATAAATATATTGAGGTTTTTTCATGCAATTACAGTTAGACAACAACAAAAAGGAATTAAAGTCTCACGGAACCTATGCTTTCCCGGTCAACGTAAGCTACGAACAGCTTTCCCGCTATGAAAGAAAGTCTTTTTCTCTGGCACTGGCATAAAGAAATTGAGCTGACGATTCTCCTTCAGGGCGAGATGCAATATCAGGTCAACGATACCATCTATCACCTGCAGGCCGGTGAGGGGCTTTTCTGCAACAGCAACCGTCTGCATACCGGTTCTTCCTGTCATGATTCCGATTGTATCTATATTTCCACAACCTTTCATCCCCGCTTTCTTTACGGATATGAAGACAGCGTGATCCAAAATAAATATCTGAACACTATTACAAAGCATCCCGGACTGCATAGTCTGGCATTTTCTCCTGACATTCCCTGGCAAAAGGAGGTGTTGGATGAACTGTCTGCCATCTGGATGCTTTCCAAACAGCCCTCCGCCACTTATGAGATGGAATTGCAATGGCGAATCACCCATATCTGGATGTTTCTATGGAACCACCTTTCCCATCAGACTAGCAATTCCGGAAACAGTGAATCTAAGCATACCGATCGTCTGAAAAATATTCTGATGTACATTCAGGAACATTACGCGGAAAAAATCACTCTGGCTGATATTGCTGCAACTGCAAATATCTGTCAGAGTGAGTGTTGTCGCTTTTTCAAAAAACATATGAATGAATCTTTATTTGATTATCTTCTTTCCTTCCGGATTGAGAAAAGCCTTCCTCTGTTGGTTGACCAGCAGCTGTCTATTACTGAAATCAGTAATCTATGCGGGTTTTCCAGTTCTTCTTATTATACCAAAGTATTTCGGGAACATATGGGATGCACACCAACCGCATACCAGGCCGGACACTTCGTCTGATCAGACGACATCAGCGGAACAAACAATACCGTAACACGTGAAAGATCCGTATCTATGCCGCAACTATCATCCAGGACAGCAACACAGATACGGATCTATTTTATTTTTTCAAGTCTTCTTTAATAATGTTTTCTACTTTTTTGGTTTCCTCGCGGATATTTTGAATATTCTTGCGAATCTCCTGCTCTTCTTCCAGGATCCGGGGATGTTCTTCCAGTTCTTCTTTGATAAACATCAGGAGGAATCCCACGAAAAGCAATCCACAGGAAACCCATATGGTTCGTTCATGTAGCAGGAGGATCAGATGGCCTCCGACAGCGGCACCTACTGCAAACATTCCGATGATTCCAAGATAATGACCGGCTTTGTACAGTTTTTCTTATCCTTTGTCTTTCCATAGACACACAGAGATTCCATGCCGCTTCGGATATTGCCGATACACATGGTGCTGGCAAATGCATAGCCATTGACTTTGCGGAAGGTCTGCACCTGCATGGCACAGGCAAAGGATACCATGGCATTGGCCAGAAGGTTGCATGCTGTTGGAAGGAATCCGACCACAAGCAGTAAAAGCATTTCCATCAGTAAAACCAACTGTCTCCAGTGAATCCTCTGTACATTTTTATATTTTTGCCGGATACCTTCTGCCACTACGATTCCCATGGCAAAAAATCCCAATGGGATCAGGTAATGGATCACCGTGGACCATTTTCGTTCCACAAGGCTCTGACTTAAGAGCACAATGTTTCCTGTCTGTGCATTGGCAAATACCTCGCCTCTGTATATATAGGTATAGGCATCCTGCAAACCGCCGGATATAGATAAAAAAGCTGCTGTCAGAAAAGATTCTGACATCTGTCGCCCTGAATTTTGTTTCAATGATCTTCCCTCATTTCTACACAACCTTCTGTCTTATTCTCCCAGTTGTTTTATTTTTCCAGCGGTAAAGTATACTCTGTCAAAAACGATATTTCAAGTTTTTTATTTTATACATTACTGTTTTTTCCAGCATTGATCCTGGGTCTGGATCTCTTTTCCTTCCTTCGCCGCTTCATCCATCATCAGAAACAGATAGGTATCCTGCAGTGCCTCTTCCAGCGGATACACTTCCTTTCCTGTCTCTACATATGTTTTCATGCCTTCCATCATCTGGGCAACAGCGATTTCCTCGTCTGTCAGACGAAGATCTCTGTCTGCATATGGATTTCTATACAGAATCTCTCCGTTCAGCCTCAGACTTCTCATTCCGTAGCCTTCCAGGTTAGAATACTGTCCCAGTTCGTCTCTCTGGATGGTTCCCTGGACCGGATAACCGTCCTGACCAAGCCAAGCTGCCTGCTGATCATGAACTTCTCCGCAATCTCCCTGAAGGGTCAGATGACGGGTACGGAAATAGTTAAAATACTGCTCACCGGCAAAATCAAAGAACCCAACCTTTCCATCCGGGAAGACAAATTCTGCACGTTTTCTTGTGTCCACGATGGTTTTTCCCCCTTATGAAGGCCCTCTCTTCCGCAGTGATAATTCACCGGAAAATCATAGGTTCTGGCTGTGATCCTGCAGTTTTCCATACCTGTGCCGAGTAATCGTCGCATCACGCTCATGCCATGGTAATCATGGGCCTGGGAAATATCCAGATTGCTGATCGTTCCCAGTTTACCCTGGTCGATCATATGGATCAGTGCCTGATAATAAGGCTGGAAGCAATACTGTTCTGCCACCTGTACTTTTCCGTTGTATTTTTCTTTTGCCTGATACCAGGCCTGTAATTCCTCTACTGTTGCTGCCGGCGGTGTCTCACACAGAACCGGAATTCCCTGTTCCATGGCTTTCTCGGCAAATGGAAGTGCAGCACCGTATTTTAACATAAAGACTACACAGTCCGGCTTTGTTGCCAGAAATTCGTCATAGTCTGTATACACCTTCCCCGGGAAATTTTTCTCTTCCCGCTCCCTGCTGGACTCTGAATGCACATACACTGCCGATACTTCAAATTCTTCTCCCAGTGCTTTCATTACACGCACATACATCTGTGCTCTCCATCCTGTTCCTGCTAATCCTACTTTCATGTAAAAATCCTCCGTCATTGTATAATTTTATGTAGTAATCAAATTGGTATCTGTTCAATATTCCCGGGAATACCGGACAGCAACTGACTTTTCTCCATTATATCACATTTTACATTTTATTGTGTATTTTTATACAATATACAGATTAAAAAACACTCTCTTTTTCTATGACCCCAAGTAAAATCTGCAAAGATTTCTTTCGACAATAATATTTTCTTCGTAACTGTTCAGCAGCTTCACAGTTACGAGCCAAAATGCCTCGCGGAATACTACCTACTGAATAGTTACTTTTCTTCATACAAACTATCGAGTGAAACATCACTTTTCAGGATATATATCAGGTACAATACCGAAAAGTCCTGTCAGTAAATATCCTTGCAAAAATAAGTCCCAGAGGCAGTGCCACTACAATCAATATTGCCGCAGCCAGCCAGGAGACCGCTTCATTTAGGGACATGACTCCAAGGTTATAAAATCCTCGATAAAAATACAATCCCGGCACCATAATAACAATTGAAGGAACTGTAAGTGAAATTCTTGGATATCCGTTGTTTTTTTGTATCAGCGACGCCAGCAGTCCAGCTGCCAGTGCCCCGGTAAATGCAGCTACAGCCGCCGGCATCCCGGTAAAATCGATCAGGGACAACCGCAGAGTATTGGCTACTGCTCCGATCATCGCTGCCGTGGAGGCCATGGGAATAGAACTGTTAAACATAATAGAAAATCCAAGAACACCGCAAAAGCTGGCACATAGACGAAAAATCAGCCTGGATGCCGTTCCCAGGTGTACTGCTATAAAATCCTCCGGCTGTAATTTCAGGATCATTGCCGTGATCCAGGCTCCCATGGTTGCCACCAGTATGATGATCAACGCATAGGTCAGTCTTTCCAGACCGGAACGCAAATCCAGTTTCGCCATGTCGATTCCGCTGGTGATAAAAGGAAATCCCGGAATGATAAATAACATGGAGCAGATATACCCTGCCTCATGAGCCGCCGATATATGGAGCAGGCTTTCCGCCAGATTAAGACAGATTGCATAGATCAGACATGCCGCTGATACGGAAACTGCAATATTTAAGAATAAGGTATAATGATGCTTTATCATCCTGGTACGGATGAAATTACCGATACCTGCGGCAATAAAGGCCAACAGCATCTCCACCGGTCCTCCACCGAGAAGAAACGTAAAAGCGCCACACGCCAGCGCCGCAGCCACTCCCAGCTTCCAGGGCGAATAGAGCGCATGAATCTGTTCTATTTCATCCAGACGTTTGTGGATCTCCTCTCCCGTCAGCTGTTTCTCGATCTTCGGAAAGTTTTCTACAAACTGCTCCATCCGATAAAGTTTGGATGTATTGACCCCTGTATTGGCTATACTTAAGGACTGGGAAACACAATCTGTCCCGTCGAAGCAGTTAAACCCGATGGACATCAGTCCAACATCTACGGTACAGGTCACTCCCAGCTCTTTGGACAATCGATTCATAGAGGTGCGTACACGCCAGGCACCGGTTCCACAGGAAAGCATCATAAGTCCTACCCTGCCGATCACAGATGCTTTTTCGATCAGATCCGCCTCTGCGATCAGCACATTGCCTGTCTGCCTTGGCATAATCATGCCATGGAATTTCCATATGATTTTTTTCCATAATATCCGTATATTCCGATGTCTGTCTTACTACACTTTCTTTATCAGCCATAAAGAATCGCCTCCGCCTTCGCCACATGACGTTCCAGATTTTTTAAAAAGTGAGAGTTTGGCAGAAAAATACCGATCTCGTCATATGTTTTATTATTTTCCATCAATGTGTCCTGGCCGTAAAAAACAAAAGCCATGGGCAGATTCTTTTCCAGTCTTGCCATCAGATCCCAAACAGCTGCATATGCCTGAGCTTCTGTTTCTTTCTTTTTTACAGTATCCGGCAGTTCATGAATCAATAACACACCTGTATTTTTTTCAAGAATCTGCTGTTCCACTTCCATATGGCTGTCATAACAATGACTGTATCGATAAGCCTTTGCAAAATACATTTTTCTTCCGGCTCCCAGACGTTGATAGACCTCTTCGAAATGTCTGTACTCTTTTTCATGAGCTACACTACTGTATTCAAGAAGAAGTTTCCCCTGCCCGTCGGTCATGATCACGGGATTTTTGATTCCGTCTGCATCGAAACGATAGGGGATCAGACATGCATTTCGCAGAAGATCAAACATGGTATTCCGGCAGATTTCCATCAGGAATGCCGAGAGATCACGATTTCGATAAGCCGTAAATAAAGCTTTTGAAAATTGATCCGGCGAAAATACCTCATCTGTTTCTTCGCCACATAAACACGAATTGCAGAAGGTTTCCTGAAGTTTTTCGCAGGCCCATGGATCTTCCAGAATCTTTTGGAACAATATTTCCGTTTTTTCTTCTCTTGGAAAAATCATACTTTCTTTCATATTCGCTGCCTCACTTTTCTTGCTCTTTTTATTCCGAACAATTATACTATGGACACAATAATAAGTAAAAGCTATAATAGATATGTTATATATTATTTTTTGATATATCAGAGGTACGCCCATGAACGTTAATTTTGAATACTATAAAATTTTTTATTATGTTGCCAAATATGGCAGTTTCACGAAGGCTGCCCGGGCACTGGGAAGCACGCAGCCAAATGTAACCCGGGCTATGAACTGTCTGGAACAGCAGCTGCACAACACTTTATTTATCCGCACCAATCGAGGGATACAGCTCACTCCGGAAGGCGAGCAGCTCTACACCCACGTTTCTGTTGCCATGGCTCAATTATTTATCGCTGAGGAGGAGTTATCTGACAGTGCTTCTCTGACCCACGGGAGCGTTACTATCGGAGCCACAGAGACGGCGCTGAATATTTTTCTGCTTTGTAAGCTGAAGGCTTTCCGTACCGCATATCCGGGAATTCGACTGAAAATCTATAACTACTCTTCACCCCAGGCTATCGCAGCTGTAAAAAGCGGAAAAATCGATTTTGCTGTTTTATCAACCCCTGTTCCTGCGGAACCGCCACTGCACCTTACTCCGCTGCAGTCCTTCCGGGAGATCCTTATCGGTGGACCTTCTTTTTCCGCTCTTTCCGAAAAGGAACTTTGTTTTCAGATTTGAAGAAATATCCTTTCATCTGCCTGGGGAGAGAAACTGCCACTTTTCAGTTCTATAATCAGCTTTTTCTTTCCCAGGAGCTGGAACTCATACCTGATACTGAGGCTGCTACTACAGACCAGATCCTTCCTCTGGTAAAAAACAATCTGGGACTGGCATTTCTTCCGGAACCTATGGCTTTAGAATCTCTGGCAAAACAGGAGGTTCTTCAGATTGCAATATCCGAAAAGCTGCCTCTTCGCCACATATGCCTGGTTCATGATCATCAGCACCCTCTGAATTCCGGAGCAAGAGAGCTGAAAAAAATAATCCTGGGTGAAAGGATGGATTAATATATACCTTCTCCCAGAATTATCTTTCAACCTGTAACTGTTCAGTATCTTCGCAGTAGCTTCTAAACAGTTACCCCAGATTCTTACTTGCCACCCAGCAGTTCCAGAATCTCTTCTCTGGAAAAACTGCCGCTTCCCATATCTGCTCCATTCAGGATCTGGTCAGCAAGGGCATGCTTCTTTTCCTGTAATTTTACAATATTTTCTTCAATCGTATCCTTAGCAATCAGTTTGTATACATTGACTACATTTTTCTGACCGATTCTGTGAGCCCGGTCAGTAGCCTGGTTCTGGACTGCCAGATTCCACCAGGGATCGTAGTGGATCACAATATCTGCCGTCGTCAGATTCAGACCGGTTCCTCCGGCTTTCAGGGAGATCAGAAAAACAGCTGTCGGGTTATCTTCTTTGTTAAATTCTTCCACCAGCTTTGCCCGCTTTTCCTTTCCGGTCGAACCGGTCAGCATATAGTACGCCGTTTCTTCGTTCTCCAGCCGGTCTGCCAGCCGGCTCAACATCGTGGTAAACTGGGAAAATACAAGAATCTTATGTCCGTTTTCCACCGCGTTTCGAATCAGATCCACACACATCTCAAGTTTTGCCGACTCTCCTTTATATTCTTCAAAAAGCAATGCCGGATCGCAGCAGATCTGACGCAGTTTGGTCAGTTCGGATAAGATAACGATTTTGGAAGTATTAAATTCTTCCTCGCTCTGTTTATCTAACAGAAGTTTCATCCGTTTTACATGTGCATCATATAACTTCTGCTGTTCTCCTTCCAGACGGGTGTACATATTTTCTTCCAGTTTGTCCGGAAGATCACGCAGTACATCTTTCTTCAGTCTCCGCAGCACGAACGGGCGGATCATCTTTCGCAGTCTCTCACTGGCTTCCTCGCTCTCATGCTGGACAATCTGTACTTCCAGTTCCTCACGGAAGCGGGAATAGCTGTATAAAAATCCGGGCATCAGATAATCAAAGATGCTCCACAGTTCACTCAGCCGGTTCTCTACCGGTGTTCCGGTGAGAGCAAACCGGGTGTCTGCCTGGATCTTTTTCACAGCTTTTGCAGCCTGGGTGCTGTGGTTTTTGATATACTGTGCTTCATCGATGATCTGACAGCGGAAACGGTACTTTTTATAGAAATCGATGTCTCTGCGGAGCAGATCATAGGAAGTTATCAGAATCTCTCCCTCATCTGCTGCTTCCAGAAGTGTGCGGCGCTGCGCAGCCGTTCCTACGATCATTCTTACTGCAAGCCGGGGAGCAAAACGTTCCAGTTCACTGTTCCAGTTATAGACCAGGGAAGCCGGTGCAACGATCAGCGCATTCCGCCGCAGCCGGTCATCTGAGCTCTTCTTTTCCCGCTGCCGTCCCTCATTCTCGATATCCTGCTCTTTTTCCACCGGCTCTTTCTTACTTTTTTCCTGTATTTCACGTTCCTGATACTCGGAAAGCAGATAGCAGATCACCTGCAACGTTTTTCCAAGTCCCATATCATCGGCGAGGATTCCGCCAAATCCATTCGCACTGAGCGTTTTTAACCACAGAAAACCTGTCTTCTGATATCCGCGCAGGATCGGTTCAAGTTCCGTCGGAATCTCAAAATCATTGTCTTCTACAGTTTTCATGTTACGGATCAGAGAACGAAAATTCTTATCCCTCACCGAAGAAATCACCGTATTGTCCCGTAATTGCTGATCTATATACAACGCCCGGTAGGTATCCACCGGAACGCTCTCCTGCATCAGCTGCTGATCTGTCAGCTGCAGCGTTTCCTTCAGATCTGCCAGTATATCCAGACCACTGTCTTCTTTCTGAACGAAGCTTCCATCCTTCAGACGATAATATTTTTTCCTTTTATTATAACGTGACAGAATATCGATCAGTTCCTCTTTTGACATTTCTCCCGCTGTCATTTTCAGCTGCATCAGACCACTTTCAATCGATACTCCTACCGCAACTTTCGGTGACGGATGCACCTGCATTCCTTTCAGCGTATCTGATATATATACCTCCCCCAGCTGCTGAAATACCGGAATTCCTTCTGTCAGAAGATCATATATTTTATCCTCATCCGTGATCACCATAGCTTTCTGTCGTTCGTCATATGCTTCCCCGTACCGTTGAATCACCTCCCGTACAGCCGCCTCTTTTCCAAGATCCCGCAGTGCAAGGTCGGTTGTATCGTACAGACTGTATGTCTTTTTTCCGTAGGTCACTTTGGGATTGCAGGTGATCATATCCGTTTGTGGGGCATCCAGATACACGGCAAATTCCGGCGGCGCAACGCCGTAGTCCTGTTCATCGAAATTCTCTTTTTTGCAGATAAAACACTGTTCCAGGCGCGGGAGCAATTCCGCACAAAACAGTGGAACATCTTTTTTTGCCACGAAAATCGTCCGTTCCGGAATCTCTTCCACACATTCCAGAAAATCCTGCACCGGTTTCAATTTTCCCCGGTCTTCCAGAAGAATCCGTCTATTCAGAAAGCAGATATTTTTCCGCCTTCCTTCCACACTGTTCAGACGATTGATGGAAACCTCGATGCCGTCCGGATTTCCAAAAATTTTCAGATGGCGCTCCGGTTCCTGATCGGAGATCTGCCAGTTTGACTCGGAAGTATAGAAAATATCCGCCGGAAGTTCTTTGCCCACAAAAAGTTCCAGAAATTCTTCCAGTCCTTCCCAGGTCAGATCCAGCAGCTTATTTCTGGCACTGGTAAAGCCATGATGATACGGTGAATACCCGCTGTAGCCATAGCGATATTGATTCTTCTGCGCCCAGCGAAGAATAAAAGATACCAGCGGTCTGCTCTCCGGCGCAAAGCTTTCCATTGCATGGGTGAAAGAAAGATTTTTCCCGTATGCATACTCTTCCTGCCGTTCCACAGCCCGTGCAAATGCAAATACATCTTTCATCACATACATCCTGTCCACACCGATCTTAAAGTGCAACGCAGCACTTGGGTTTTCCACAATCAAGTGCGGTTCCAGCCGTACTTTTCCACAGATGTCTCCCTGGATCAGTGGAAGACTTTTGACAACGGCACTTTTTTTCAGAAGCTGACGGATGCCTTCCGTGGTTTTTCGCTCCGCTCCCTTTTTCACACCCGGAATCTGCAAAAGCTTTTCCCGTTTTTCCTGCTCCAGCTTTTCCCGGTAAGCTTTCACGCGCGAATCGCTGTAATACTGTAACAGAACCGCCACACAATGCTTGCAGATCCCTTCATACTCCCGAAATGCCGGACATTCACAGTCTGCTTCCACCATTTCATCCCGTACAGTATCCCAGATCAGATAAACACTATAACGATTCTGTCCGCTCCCTTTTACCAGAGCCTCCAGAACCATTTCTTCCCGGTTATTTTCTTCCGCCTGAAAGCGCAGGATCTTCCCTTTATTATAAATTTCCAGCCCTCTGCTGTAAGCTTTACTGTTTGCCAGCTTTTTGATCTGCTCTTTAAATGTCACGTTTTTTGTTCCTTCCGTCTTTTCCTTCTATTTTTGCAAGTTTTCGTTCTTGTTTTGATTGATTTCCTGCATTTTTTTGTTTTTGATATTCTATGATTGATTGTAATACGGGGAGGGGGATTGCACAATGGATAATATAAAAAAGGAACAGTAATAGTTGGCACTTCATAGCGCATATGCTATTCTAAATACAGACATATCTGGGAAACAATTCTAAAACCATTCGGTTATCTGATTCCCCATATGGAAAAGCAAAAAAATAGACGAAAGAATGAAAAGCGATAGCATGGGAAAAAACGATGCAAAACAAATCGATTTTACCCGGAAGCATGAAGAAGATTTGCGGCGTCTCAGGGGACTGAGATTGCTGGATGATGATTTCATGCAAAAGGTATTCGAAGACAAGGCATGTACAGAACTTTTGCTTCAGATTATTTTGAAGCGAGCAGACCTGAAAGTGCTGCATGTAAAAGGACAGCAGGATATCAAGAATCTGCAGGGGCGTTCGGTAACTCTGGATATACTGGCTGTTGATACAGATAACAAAGTATACAATATTGAAATCCAGAGAAGTGATAAAGGTGCTGCGGTAAAACGGGCAAGATATAACAGCAGCCTTATTGATTCCAATGTAACGGAACCTGGTGAAAAATATGAAAATTTGTGTGAATCCTATATTATTTTTATCACGGAAAATGATATAATGAAAGAAGGGTTACCGATCTATCATGTCGACAGAACGGTAATAGAGACAGGTAAATTATTTGGCGATGAAGCGCATATCATATATGTGAACTCACAGATACACGATGAATCCGCGTTAGGAAAACTGATGTATGATTTTTACTGTACAGATGCCGGAAAAATGAATTATGAAATTCTGGCGGACCGGGTTCGGTATTTTAAAGAAGATGAGAAGGGGGTTGCAACTATGAGCAGAGTGATGGAAGAGATGAGAAATGAAACAGAACGTGCAAAAGCGATCAAAGATGCAAAAGGAATGCTGGAGTCCGGTAAACTGACATATGAAGAAATCGCTAAAATAGCAGAACTTACGATAGATGAGGTCAGGGCTTTGGATAAGAAAGTGACTGCTTAAATCAATAATTGGACCAACGGATCAATTATTGATATGTAATTCAAGAGAAAGGAACTTGTATGACTGTTTCAATTCAGGCATTGCAAGTTCCTTTTATTCATGAATATCACATCTTAATCTTTAATCAGGACTTTTCCATCCCATAATTTTATTTTTCTACCACAATCTCACCATTCGGCCGTAAGATCTGAACCGTAACATCCCCTTTTTCCAGAATCGTTGTCCAACTCATGCCCGGGAGTAGCTTTGGTATCCGGATCTCCTTCTTGTTTTCTTTGTCAAGAACCAGAAGACTGTATCCCTGAACTGTATAACTCGGTAAATTGTTTCTGCAGGTTATTTTTATCTGAGATCCTTCTTTTTCAAGGATTACCGGTTTTGCTGTAATTGTCAGTTCCTTTATATATTGCTTTCCGGTTACCCAAAGTTCTACCGGACGAATTATTCCTCTATCATTCGCCCAGTCAAAGCTTCGATTTACCGGAAGCATATCCGGCGAAAAACGATTATTTGCTTCTACCGTAATTATATTTTTTCCCTCTTTTATGTATTCGGAAATATTTACTGTAAAAGGTGTATATCCGGAATTCTTATGTTCTCCTGCCAGTTCGCCATTTACATATATTTTTGCATCATGATATACACTGTGAAAGTATAATCTTACACATCCGGAAAGCCATTCTTCCGGAACTTCAAGTTCCGACTGATACCAGCCGATTCCCCAGTATTCCTCTGTTCCTCCTTCGAAGTTTCTTCGACTTCGATGGTTCCGCTGCCTTCCATGCAATATATATAGATATACTCTTCAATTCCGTCTTTTCGTTCTCTGAAATGATATTCCGCGCGGGGAAATATTCCCACATCCGTCAGATACAGTCTCCTTACCAGTGGATGTTCTACATAATCCTGAAAAGACTCCGTCGGCAGCACGATCATTTTCTCGCCCCGGAATCCATCTCTTTTCCAATCCTGTAATTCACTCATACCGTCAGCCCTCTGTCTGTTCCTGCTCTGTATAATCCTCCACCTGTCCTACCACATCCAGAATCGGGTGGGACATCAAAAACCGGTAAATTCCAGTGCTTCGTCCGCGCTCATATGTACTTCCCGGCTGGTCAGCCAGTATTTTAAGCCATTGACTACCGTAAGTGTATGAAATTCCAGAAAGATATTGATATCTCTCAGACCTTCCAATTTCTGAAGTGTGATCTTATGATTTTTCATCATCTGTCTGATCAGCTTGCGAAGCTTGCCTGCCAGAATCTCTTCAAACCCGTTCTGTCCGGTGACCTCAAACGCTTTCTGATAATACTGCTGATCTTTCTCCATCTTCCGAAACAGCAGATAGATTGCTTCCCGTTCCATCCCGTCTTCCACCATCTCAAAAACCGGCCGGAAGACCTCTTCTTCCAGAAGCCACTCCATCACTTCATATTTGTCCTGAAAATAGTTATAAAAAGTAGGCCGGATCACTCCCGCCTGCTCTGTTATTATCCGAATGGTAATTTTATCAAATGAGCCTTTCAACATCAGTTCTTTAAAGCTTTCCGCCAGCTGATGTTTCGTTGCTTCTCCTTTTCGTTCCATAGACATCTCTCCCCGTGTTATCCTTTCGGCTTATTTTAACACAAAAAGATTGTCTATGGAAATTTTTACTTATTTTTCTTGTAATTACTGTAGCCTTTGTGAACATACGGGTGCTCTTCCCACAGTTTGTCTGCGGTTTCTTTCCACTGACAGGCGTAGTCCGCACACTTTCCGCAGAGATGTTCCACAGTCTCCGGGGACTGCAGATCGGTGGATTTTGCTCCGGTCTGTTCTACCATCTCCTGCAGGATCTCCGGATTCTCCAGCATCGGACATGGTCGCAGGTGATTGTTATTAAATGGCTGATGATCCCGGTAAGCCATAAACAACGGCTGTTTCAGTGCTTCTAACAGGGACACTTCTTTGATATTTGCAGAAGAGTAATGGATAAATACACACGGTTCCACATCTCCATTGGCATTGATATGACAGTAGTTTCTTCCTCCGGCGATGCAGCCGCCAACGAATTCTCCATCGTTCTGGAAATCCATCGCATAGATCGGTTTTCCGCCGGTCGCACCACGGATCTCACGGACTCTGTGATACATATATTTTCTCTGTTCTTTGGTCGGAAGCAGATCCACAGCGGCTTTCATTTCCAACCGGCATATAATGGAAATACCAGGTGAAGCGACATCCTTTTTCGATGATCATATCCAGGAATTCAATCGGAGGTTACCGTCTCGATATTTTTACTTGTATAACAGATTGATGTTCCGAAGATCAGTCCGTGGCTCTTTAATTTGTCCATAGCTGCCATAACTTTATCGTAAACACCCACTCCTCTTCTGAGGTCGTTGACTTCCTCAAAACCTTCCAGGCTGATCGACAGAGACAGGTTTCCTACCCGCTGCATCTCCTCACAGAAGGCGTCATCTACCAGGGTACCGTTGGTAAATGCATGGAATTCACAGTCGTAATGTTTTTCACACAATTTAATGATATCCGCTTTCCGCACCAGAGGTTCGCCACCGGTATACATATAGAAATAAATACCCAGTTCTTTTCCCTGTGTGATAATCCGGTCCAGATCTTCGTAGGATAGGTTCAGTTTGTGACCGTACTCTGCTGCCCAACAGCCGGTACAATGCAGGTTACAGGCGCTGGTCGGATCCATCAGAATCAGCCACGGAATATTGCACTGATGTGTCTCTCGCATCGCACGGATCGTTTTTGTTCCATGAAATGCCGCTTCAAAACCAAGATTCAATGCCGTCTGTTTGATCACGTTAGGATGGATCTCATCCAGTGCACGGTTCACATACTGCATCCACTTGGACTCCGGATCCCGAATCAGGTTTCTTGCTCCTTCATATGATTCTGATGGGAAATTATCTCCCATGAATTTTTCTGTCAGATCTACCAGCTGTAAAAGCCCTTTTTCTCTGTCTTTTTCCACATGTTTCAGTGTCAGATCAATCGCTTTTCCAAATGCCGCTCTCGCCGCTTTATGTGTTAATTCTCCCATACTTTTCTCCTCCTCTGCGTTTCTGAACGCTTCCGGTTTTCTATTATTTTATCTTTCTGCGGTACAAATAAAAATCTTCATTTTCTCAAAATTGTTTTATTTTTAACGACATTTTCCGACTTTTGTTGCATTTATTCTATGCAAGAAAAAAACTGCTGTCGGAACACTTTTTTTCGTGTTCCGACAGCAGTCCATATGTTTTATGCCTGTTTTGCGTCTCGTTCTTTATCTAATTTTACATTTCTAAAGTAAAGAAGTATGTCGATCGTAATTTCAGCTATATTTAGAAAATAGAAGAACCATGCAAGATAAAACAGCCAACTGGTCTCTACGCCCATGCCGAGTTGCATGAATTTGCGAGCGATACCGAATACATAACCGATCCAGATAAAGCACTCAAAGAAAAGGCTCTTTCCTTTCGCAGTTCTGGAAACCCATGATTTCCGGATGGAAATCGGCCAGGACAGTCCAAAGCAAAGAATCATCACGGCTTCCATCAGGTCAGTAATCATTTCCATATCCATCGTAGTATTTCTCCATTTCTTTTGCGTTATTTAATTAGTTCTTTTTTCCTTTCAGATATTCCGCTCTTCCCTCTTCGTACAGGTTGTTTCCTTCACTGTCGATGATAACAACCAGCGGCATATCTTCCACATACAGTTTACGCAGTGCTTCTGCGCCCAGATCTTCGTATGCGATCAGTTCTGCTTTTTTGATACATTTTGCCAGAAGAGCGCCTGCTCCTCCGATGGCACCAAAGTATACACCGCTGTATTTTTTCATTGCTTCCACAACTTCCGGAAGACGGGCACCCTTACCAATCATTCCACGGGCACCTACGGACATCATCGTCGGTGCATACGCATCCATACGACCGCTGGTAGTCGGTCCTGCAGATCCGATGACCTGACCTGGTTTTGCAGGGGTCGGTCCTACATAGTAAATGGTAGCATCGGTTGGATCAAACGGGATTTTTTCTCCTCTTGCCAGTGCTTCGCACATTCTTTTATGTCCTGCATCACGGGAGGTATAGATCGTACCGGTCAGCAGTACCTGATCTCCTGCGTGAAGTGTTTTTGCCAGTTCCTCTGTAAGAGGCAGTGTTATCTTCTTAGCCATATTAGATCACCTCCGTTTTGTGACGGGTTACATGACAGTTAATATTGATGGCACATGGCATACCTGCGATATGGGTAGGCATGGTCTCGATATTCAGTCCGATTGCTGTTGTCTTTCCGCCAAATCCCTGTGGTCCGATACCCAGTTCATTGATTTTCTCCAGCATTTCTTTTTCCAGATCTGCATAGAACGGATCCGGATTGGAGGAATCCAGTGGTCTCATCAGAGCTTTCTTGGCCAGAAGGGCTGCTTTATCGAAAGTTCCGCCGATACCAACACCGACTACCATCGGCGGGCATGGGTTAGGACCAGCTGTTTCAACTGTCTCAATGATAAAATCCTTGATTCCCTGCAGACCGTGAGAAGGTTTGAACATACGGATCGCACTCATGTTTTCGCTTCCGAATCCTTTCGGTCCTACGGTAATCTTGATATTTTCTCCCGGAACGATCTCTGTATAGATCATAGCCGGTGTATTGTCACCGGTGTTTCCACGGCGAACAGGATCTTTTACTACGGATTTTCTCAGATATCCTTTGTCATATCCGCGGCGAACTCCTTCATTGATAGCATCTGCCAGATCTCCGCCTACCATATGTACGTCCTGACCGATTTCCAGGAAAACACAGGCCATACCGGTATCCTGACAGATCGGTACACATTCATTGTCTGCGATCTCAAAGTTCTCGATGATATTGTCCAGAACTCCTTTTGCAATCTCACCGTCTTCACAGGCACGGCAGTTTTTAATCGCGCATTTTACATCTTCCGGAAGATGCTCATTTGCTTCGATACAAAGCTTTTCCACTACATCAGTGATCTGCTTTACGTCTATCTCTCGCATTCCACTCCACTCCTTTTTATTCTTCTGAACCAGAGATAATAGTCTGATCAGCAAAATCTTCTATTTCTCTGTAATGTCCTGTATCGGTAACCAGACGAGAGTTTCCCCTCGTCTGATATGCCTTCTTACCTGTCTGTTTCTTATCTTTCGTGTCTTGCATAATGTGGAAGCAGTAACGGAGAAACGTGATCTGTTTCAACACCGGCTGCTTTCAGTTCCTCATCATACGCTTTTACGTGATCCAGGTTCATCTCACCCAGTTCAACATCTTTGCATTTTGCTGCTGCTTTCTTACCTGCGTTTCTACCGAATACGATAACATCCAGAAGGGAGTTACCCATCAGTCTGTTTCTTCCGTGGATTCCGCCTGCAGCTTCTCCGGCAACCAGAAGGTTCGGGATTTCTTTTGTGAATCCGTCTCCTGTGATTTCCAGACCACCGTTCTGATAATGCAGTGTCGGGTAGATCAGGATCGGAACTTTTCTCATATCGATACCGTAGTTCATGTACATACGGAACATAGCCGGGATTCTCTTCTCAATGGTGCCTTCACCACCAAGGATCTCGATCATAGGAGTATCCAGCCATACACCTTTTGCTCCTCCCGGAACATCTACGCCACGGCCTTCTTCACACTCGCGGATAACACCGGATGCATTGACATCACGAGTCTCCAGAGGATGGATATAAGCTTCACCGTTTGCATTAACCAGCTGTGCACCAACGGAACGAACTTTTTCAGTTACCAGTGCACCAAGGATCTGTGACGGGTAGATTGCTCCTGTCGGATGATACTGGATAGAATCCTGATATAACAGGGCAGCACCTGCTCTGTATCCCAGAACCAGACCATCGGCAGTTGCACCGTAATGGTTGGATGTCGGGAATCCCTGATAATGCATTCTTCCTGCACCACCGGTTGCGATAACTACTGTTTTTGCTCTTGCAACAGAGTAGTCACCTGTTTCCATGTTCAGAAGAACAGCTCCTGCAACCTGACCTTTTTCATCTTTGATCAGTTCTACTGCTGATGTAAATTCAACAACCGGGATTGCACGGTTGATCACTTCATCACGCAGAGTACGCATGATCTCTGCTCCGGAGTAGTCCTTTGCAGCATGCATTCTCTTTCTGGAAGTTCCGCCACCATGGGTAGTTACCATAGTTCCGTCTGCCTGTTTGTCAAATTCAACACCCAGCTCGTTCAGCCATTTGATCGCATCCGGAGCTTCCATAACCAGTCTTTTTACCAGTTCTGGTTTTGCAGCAAAATGTCCGCCACCGAAACAGTCCAGATAATGCTGTACCGGTGAGTCATTTTCTTTGTCTGCTGCCTGGATTCCGCCTTCAGCCATCATGGTGTTGGCATCACCGATACGCAGTTTTGTAACGATCATTACGTTTGCACCTGCTTTGTGTGCTTCGATGGCACAGGAAGAACCTGCTCCACCACCACCGATAACAAGTACATCTACATCGTAGTCTACTTTTGTAAGATCTACATTGTCAGTCATCAGGCGGCTTGTGGAATGAAGCATATCAGCCAGCTCCAGAGGAGCTTTCTGACCTTTGTTCGGTCCAACTTTGATCTCAGCAAATGCGTCTGGGTTATAATCTGGATGGAATTTTTTCAAAAGAGCGTCTTTTTCGTCTGCTGTCAGACGTCTTGGCTCTGTTGCCATACGCTGTGCTCTTGTAGCCTCTACCTTTTTGATAGATTCCATCATATTTTCCGGATATGGTGCATACATATTTTACGCCCTCCTATTTCTCAATATCTCTGTTGTTGTAAAGTTCTTCCATTTCTGTGATCGGTTTCTGCATGATCTTCTCAATCAGGTCATCGTAAGCACCTTCGTGAATCTCTTCCACTCTCTTTGTCAGATGTTTTGCTTCCGGTGCAATATATTTTCCTGTGAGACGTCTTGCCAGAAGACCTACCATCGGATGAGAAATACCAGCCGGGCATCTTACAGAACAGCATCCGCAGCTTACACAGTCAAAGGATTCTTCTGCACATTTCTCCAGTTCACCTCTCTGTGCGTATGCGATATACTGCATAACATTCAGATCCTGTGTACATGCTTTGGTACATGCGTTACATCCGATACAGCTGTAGATTTCCGGATACAGTTCCATCATGATCTGAGCGTTCGGTTTGATCTCTTCGATATCGTATGTTCTCTTATCCGTCGGGAAGAATGGGATACTTGCCACATACATGCCTTCCTGAACCTGTGTCTGACAGGCCAGACAGGTTTTCAGCTCATTGTCACCCTTGATTCTGTAGATTGTTGCGCAGGCTCCGCAGAAACCATGACGGCATCCACATCCTCTTTTCAGAGTGTAACCGGCATACTCCATAGCTGTCATAATTGTCAGTTCTGCAGGCACACTATATTTTTTACCGAAAAAATATACATTTACCATTTTTTCCATTTGTCGGTACCAGTCCTTTCTTAATACTCGTTAGGTAATTCGTCGATTTCATCAAAGCGGAATACCGGGCCGTCTTTACATACGTACTTGGATCCGATATTGCAACGTCCGCATTTACCAACACCACATTTCATACGAAGCTCCAGGGTTGTGTACACCTGTTCTTTGGTGAATCCCATTTCCTGAAGACCAGCCAGAACAAATTTGATCATGATTGGCGGTCCGCAGACCAGAGCTACTTTGTCAGTGTCGAATCCGATCTCTTTCAGATAAGTCGGAACAAATCCTACATGACCGTCCCAGCCTTCCTGTTCACGGTCGATGGTCAGATATACGTTTACGCCTTCTGCTTTCATCCACACTTCCTGGATCTCTTTTAACTGAACCAGATCGTCAGCGGAACGGGATCCGTAAAGGATATCTACAGTTCCGTAGTTCTCACGGTTATCCAGTACGTAGTTGATTACAGAACGAAGTGGTGCCAGACCGATACCGCCGGCGATAAACAGCAGGTTTTACCCTTTAATTCGGTTTCTACCGGAAAATGGTTTCCGTACGGTCCGCGGACTGTGATCTCATCACCTACCTGCAGGCTGTGCAGGTAGTCAGTAAGCATACCACATTTCTTAATACTGAATTCCTGGTACTCTTTATTGGTCGGTGAAGAAGTAATGGAAAACATACCTTCACTTACACCCGGTGCACATACCATGGCACACTGTCCCGGCATATGTTCAAATAATTTTCCTCCGTCCGGTGCATTGACACGGAATGTCTTTACATCCGGTGTCTCCTGACGGATATCTGTGATGATACCAACTTTAGGGATCAGGGTATCCAGCGTGTAATTTTTATGACAGGTACATTCGCTCATTATTTGTCACCTCCCTGTTTTTCAAATGCTTTGATAACTTTTACAATATTTAAGGATGCCGGACATTTTTCCACGCAGCGGCCACATCCCACACAGGAGTACATGCCGTTGTTGTTTGCCGGGTAATATACCAGTTTGTGCATGAATCTCTGACGGAATCTCTGCAGCTGGCTGGTACGGTTATTTCCATGAGCCATCATGGTGAAATCGGAGTACATACAGGAATCCCAGCAGCGGTATCTCTTTACACCATGTCCGGTGTCATAATCTTTGATATCGTAGCACTGGCAGGTCGGACATACGAAGGTACAGGTACCACATGCCAGACATGGTTTATACAGTTCTTCCCATACAGGGGAGTTGAACTTTTCTGTCAGTGCATCTCCGTTCCATCCTTCCAGAGACAGATCGGAATATGGCAGTTTTTCTACGATCGCACGAATAGCAGTTTTTTCTGTCTCCAGTTTTTCTGCATCTGTGCCGTCAGCTTCTGTCAGGAGGCTTTCTACTGCTTTGGTCAGTGCCTCACCTTTGTCAGTCAGGGCTTTCCAGTACAGTTCGCCGTCTACCATCCAGGTAGCCACATCTGCTGCAGGTTCTGCACAGTCGATGCCGAATACTTTACAGAAGCAGGATTCTTCCGGCTCATGACATGCCATGGCAACGATGGTTCCGTGTTCTCTTCTTGCAGCGTAGAAGCTGTCGACAGGATCACTTAAGAATACGTTATCCAGAACTTTCACGCCCTGGATATCGCAGGCTTTCATACCAAATACTACAAAATTCTGCTCTTTCAGCGCTTCCGGCTGGATGCTCAGTTTCTTTCCGTCTCTCTGTACAGTATACAGATTTTCACTCTGTGGGAAGAATGCGTCTTTGGGAGATTTTACTGTTTTCAGGGTCTCCAGGGATACTTTTGCATCCGGAGTCCATGCTTTATAGTTCACCTGTCCGCTTACTTCTACCGGCAGATATAATTCCTGATTCTCGGCAATACTCTGGAATAATGCCGACAGATTTTCTTTTGCTATCTTATACATACATTATCCCCTTTCTGTTACGATACTCGGTTCCGCATCGTCAAATGTGAAGTTTGTCAGCGGTCCTTTGGAATCGGTATCTTCACCGGCCTGATATTCTCCATACAGTTCATCGATATCTTTGATAAATTTGCGATTGAACAGGTGAAGCGGGATACCCTGTGGACATACTCTGCTGCACTCACCACAGTCTGTACATCTTCCGGCTACATGGAAAGCACGGATGATATGGAACATCTTCTCTTCAAAAGAGTCCACATTTGCTTTCTGGGAACTGTCAAATTTATTGCTGTCAAAAACACATTTTCTGCAGCTGCATGCCGGACATACATTTCTGCAGGCGTTACAACGGATACATTTGCTCAGCTCGCTCTGGAAGAAAGCAAATTTTTCTTCCGGGCTCATAGCTTCGATTCTTCTTACTTCATCAAAACGATCTGCATCTTTGGTGTCCTTGGACTCGCCGATGATCTCGTCATAGATCTGATGTTCTTTGCCTTTACATACATGACATCTTTCCAGCATACCGTCTTTGTAAGCACATGTCTTCTCACCGTAGATAGTCTGGATTGTCAGTGTCTCGGCATCGTCTGTGATCTCGGCACCCTGGATTGACTGAATACCTTTGATTCCCTGTTTTTTGATCTTTTCGATATCCAGTTTTCCTTTACATCCCACACCAACGATGTAGGCTTTGTCTCTGTCTACTCTGTGCTCTTTGATCAGCTGGTTGAAGCTGTATGTATCACACGGTTTCAGACAGACCATGGTTTTTCCTTCCAGTTTGGAAGCTTCGATCATATATTTGCTTAAGTTTGCTCCGCAGAATCCGTTGTATACGAAATCTTTCAGAGATTCTTCTGTCTCAAAGTACGCAGGTTCCGGATTGTAAGGCAGGTCTCCGGCTTTCCAGCCAAGAACCCGGGCTACTGTTCCGTCTGCCAGCAGTTCTTTCGCACGGTTGATTAATTCCTGCATCTTATATCCTCCAATCTAACGTTCTTACCAAGGGAATGGATCTTTTCCACGAACTCGTTCATGGTTGTGGAGAATTTTACACCCTCTGCTGCTGATACCCATTCTACACGGGTACGTCCGTTTTCCACACCGATATAGTCGAGCATGGAGAACAGCAGTGTCATACGTCTTCTTGCGTAATAGTTACCGGTGCTGTAATGGCAGTCTCCTGGATGACATCCACACATGATCACGCCGTCTGCACCTTTTTCGAAGGCACGAAGGATGAACATTGGGTTGACACGGCAGGAACATGGAACACGGATGATCTTTACATCTGCCGGGTAACCAAGACGGCTGCTTCCAGCCAGGTCGGCTCCTGCATAACTGCACCAGTTACAGCAGAACGCTACAATTTTCGGTCTGAATTCTTCTTTTGCTTCTATCGACATATTGCATCTACCTCCGCTATAATCTGTCTGTTAGAGAATCCCTGCAGATCCATCGCTCCGGATGGGCAGGCTACGGTACATGCACCACAACCCTGGCACAGTGCGCTGTTGACCTGAGCCACACGGCGGGTTTCACGGATACCGTGGTCATTAATTTCTTTCTCTTCGTATGTGATTGCTCCGTAAGGGCACACATTTGCACAGGTGGAACATCCGTTACACAGAAGTTCATCCGGTTTTGCGGTACATGGGTTGGTCATCAGTTTGTCTTTTGCCAGCAGTCCGATGGCTTTGACAGCTGCTGCACCTGCCTGTGCTACAGTTTCCGGGATATCTTTCGGTCCCTGGCATACACCGGACAGGAAGATACCTGCGGTCGGGGACTCTACCGGACGGAGTTTTGCATGTGCTTCTGTCAGGAAGTTGTTGGTATCGATACTTGCTGTCAGCATGGTTGCGATCTTACGAACACCCGGGTTCGGCTCGATGGCAGCTGCCAGAACAACCATATCTGCTTCTTTCAGGATCTGTTTGTTATCTAACAGATCGGATCCCTGTACCAGCAGTTTTCCGTTTGGCTGCGGAATCACTTTTCCTACCTGACCTTTGATATAATTTACTCCATACTGTTCTACGGCTCTGCGGTAGAACTCATCGAAGTTCTTACCAGGAGTACGCACATCAATATAGAAGACAGTTACATTGACATCTGGATATTTATCACGGATCAGCATCGCATGTTTTGCGGTGTACATACAACAGATTTTTGAGCAGTAGCTCTTTCCTCTGTCATCGGAACAACGGCTTCCCACACACTGGATAAATACCATTTCCTTCGGAGGTTTTCCGTCGGAGAGACGTTCCAGATGGCCGCTTGTCGGACCTGCTGCGTTCATGATACGTTCCAGTTCCAGAGAGGTGATGACATCTTTGCTCTGGCTGTATGCATACTCATCGTAGTTGTCCAGTTTGATGATATCAAATCCGGTGGCAACGACGATTGCGCCGTATTTTTCTGTTACGATCTCGTCTTTCTGATCGTAGTCGATCGCACCTGCCTGACATACTTTGGAACATACACCACATTTTCCGGTTTTGAACTTGATACAGTGTTCACGGTCGATCACCGGTACGTTCGGGATTGCCTGAGCAAATGGTGTGTAGATCGCGCTTCTGTTGTTCAGACCGCGGTTGAATTCGCTCGGTGCTTTCTTGGATGGACATTTTTCCTGACATACGCCACATCCGGTACATTTGTCCATATCAACGCTTCTTGCTTTTTTACGGATATCAACCGTAAAGTCGCCTACGAATCCGGATACTTTTTCTACTTCACTGTATGTATAAATATGAATTTTTTCGTGAGCTGCAGCTTCCACCATCTTTGGTGTCAGGATACATGCAGAACAGTCCAGAGTCGGGAAGGTTTTGTCCAGCTGGGACATTCTTCCGCCGATACTTGGCTCTTTCTCAACGATATCTACTTCATAACCTGCATCTGCAATATCCAGAGCTGTCTGGATACCTGCGATACCGCCACCGATAACCAGTGCACGTTTTGTTACAAGGCTTTCGCCCGGCTGCAGTGGTGTGTTCAGGTTTACTTTTGCTACTGCTGCTCTCATCAGAATCACAGCTTTTTTAGTTGCCTCTTCCATATCTTTATGGATCCAGGAACAATGCTCACGAATGTTGGCAATCTCTACCATGTATGGGTTCAGTCCGGCTCTTTCAGCTGCCTTCCGGAATGTTGCCTCATGCATACGTGGGGAACAGGAACAGATTACCAGTCCTGTCAGCTGTTTTTCTTCGATCGCTTTGGCGATCAGGGCCTGTCCTGCTTCGGAACACATATACTGATAATCTTCCGCATGAACAACGCCCGGCTCCATAAGAGCCATCTCTGCTACTTTTTTCTACGTCTACCGTCGCTGCGATATTACTTCCGCAATGACAGACAAATACTCCTATTCTCTGCACCAGGGTTACCTCCTATATCTTCTGAATGCACTGACTAACAACTGCTGCGGCAGTTCCGGATCCAGTAACTCCGGAATCTCATCCGGTGTCAGATAATTCTGACCTTTCTGGCGTACTACCAGCTGTCTTGCTGCGTCGATCAGTTTACCCGGTTTTACATCTCTCGGACAACGCTCTACACAGGCAAAGCAGGAGAGACATTTCCACAGTGATTTAGAATTGACCAGTTCTTCGATGTTCTCATTGGCTACATAAGATACGAACTGATGTGGTTTGATATCCATCTCGTTAAAAGACGGGCAGGAAGCAGAACATTTACCGCATTTCATGCATTTCAGGGGATTCACACCACTGATCTCTTTGATCAGTTCTGCCTGTTTTTTCTCGGTACTCATTATTCAGCCACCTCCTTGTCGGATGTCAGTGTCTGCAGAGCTTCCTCTTTTACTCCGAGAGCTTCTGCCAGAAGTTCTGTGAAGTAGTGAACCGGCAGTTTGCCGTTTCCGCTCTTGTTCAGGTTGTACAGACACAGTGGACAGGCGGTGATCAGCATCTCTGCACCAAATCCTGCTGCGCTGTCCATGATATTGTTGCACATGTTTTTGGACATGTCTTTTTCTTTCAGAGAAATGTATCCTCCGCAGCATTCGTTCCGGTATGGATACACAACCGGTTCAGCACCGATGGCACGGATAAAATCTTCGATAATGGTTGGATTCTCCGGATTATCAAATGCCATGATCTTGCCCGGACGAAGAAGCAGGCAGCCATAGTAAGCGCCGATTTTCTTTCCGGTTAACGGATTCACTACTTTTTCTTTAATTCATCAAACCCGATACGGTCACGGAGCACTTCCAGAAAATGGAGCACTTCAGTCTCGCCTTCATATGGCTCTGCCAGTTTCATGTAGTTGTTTGCTCTGGTACGGATATCTTCTACATTCTTCATATCATCATTGACACGTTTGATTACGTGATGACAGGCAGAACAAAGAGTTACCAGATCCTGACCTTTTTCTTTGGCCTCATTCAGAGCACGGACGGAAGAAAGTTTTGTGGCAATCTCATCAGAACCAAGTGGATATACACCACCGCAGCACTGCCAGTTGTCGATTTCTTCCAGTTCAAATCCCAGTGCCCTTGCAGATACTCTGGCATATGCATCCAGATCTCTTGCTTTTGTTCTCAGGGTACAACCCGGAAAATAACTGTACTTCATAGTTCCTGTATCCTTTCTTTATGTAAGTTTCCTGCCTGTCGGTCACCGGTTGCAGCCAACAGACATTCGTTACTGTCTGCTTAATCCAGATCGATCTGTGCGATGACTGCTTTCAGCGCATCGGCACTCTTATGTAACTGTTCGATCTCTTTTTTGTTCATACGCATCGGCACTTTACCCTGAATACCGTTTGGTCCAACCAGTGTCAGTGTGCTTAAGCATACATCGTCAATTCCGTATTCTCCATGCATCATGGAAGATACGGTTGTGATGGAATCAGAAGAAGCTGACAGGATAGAGCAGAGTTTGCATACGGAAGCAGATACTGCGTAGAAAGTAGCTCCTTTTCTTTTGATGATCTGTCCGCCGGATTTCTGTACGTATTCGAGCATCGCATCTTTGTCCACTTCTTTTACTTCTTTTCCCATGCTCTTTGCAATATCGTAATATTCATCCAGGCTTACACCGGATACATATGCGCCGGTCCACGGAATAAAGGATGTGTCTCCATGCTCACCAAATACATAGGCATGAATGTTGTTCTGTGCTACATTGAGATGTTCGGAAAGTCCGCAACGAAGACGAGCAGAATCCAGAATAGTTCCGGATCCGATGATCTGATTTTCCGGAAGTCCGGAAATCTTGGTAAATACATAGGTCATGATATCTACAGGATTACTTACAATGATATATAAAGCATGCGGAGCCACTTTTACAATCTCCGGTGTGATAGATTTCAGGATATTTACATTGGTCTGTGTCAGTTCGATTCTTGTCTGACCAGGTTTACGTGCGATACCGGAGGTGATAATTACGATGTCAGAGTCTTTCGCATCTTCGTATTCACCGGCAATGATGGAGATCGGGTCTCTGAAGCAGGTTCCCTGTGCGATATCCATGACTTCGCCTTCTACTTTTTCTTTGTTAATGTCGATCAGGACAATCTCTGATGCAACATTCTGATTAGATAAGGTATACGCAATTGTGGAACCAACACTTCCGGCTCCTATAACTGTAATTTTGCTGCTCATAGTGTCTCCTTCTTCCTTTCTATTTGTCTATTTTTTAACAATTGTGGCAAAAAAATATGAAATCTTCGCTTTCTATCAATTAGCTTTTTTGGATTTTCTCATAAAAATATAAGAGTTCACACTTCTCCCTCCGCTAAGATAAGTATCAGCTCGATTCCATTTGGATATATTATAACGTATTGATAAGATTTTAACAAGTGTTTTTGCAAAATTTTATCAATTTCTTTGTGGGGATTGATTGGAAGTGTCTATGGATGGGGTGGGTGGCTGTGGCTGTCGGCTGGTATGGGGGACGCAGGGGGAAGGCGACAGGTCAGGGAGCTTGGACGTGGGCAGGGCAACTTTAAGCTAGCCGCTAACTTCGGCTATAATTCACGAGGGTCAGCTGACCCTCGCGAAAGCCTGCGTAAGCGTCGGATCTTAAAGCTTGCCCTAACCGCCCACAAAGTGTCCAAGCCCCTGACCTGTGCTTCCCCCTGCTGAGCATCCAGATGGGCAAACGTCGCGTTCGCTCGTTTTTAGTTTGACCAACAACTGATATATATATATTGATTTAGCAACAGTATTCTCTATTATATTTCAAAAAGGTGACACGTTCGGTTCATCTCCAGCTATCGAGAGTATAGCGCTTACATAATATATTATCTTTCACCTATAACACCGTTTCCACTCAAAATACAGCGTTATTTCTTGCGAAAACCAGCACCAGCCTCCCGGTTCGTGGGTGGGGCAACACTTTGTGGGCGGTTAGAGGCGATTTTGAGCTGGCCACGTTGCCCCACCCCCGAACCGGGAGGCTGGTGCGTCCGTCTTACGACAAATCCTCTCTTCTATTTAACCTTACATGAACGTTCTCCAATATCCAACCTTACGCTCATTAATCTCCTTAATAATCTCCGGTTCAACCTTGAAGTTTCTTTCCATATCCATCAATCCATTGATCTCCTGCTGTACATCGCTGACCTGGGTGTAACAGAAGCCGCAGCAATATGGGATTTTCTTGACGGCTGTAGTAATATCATCAAAACGCTTGATAAAATCTTCTTTTGTATTGACTTTATTGCCATATCCCCATCCGGAATCATCGTTGTTGAAAGCGATTCCACCATACTCGCTGATGATGATCGGCTGACCTTTGTACTCGTAGCCGTTTGCCAGAGCAGATTTTCCGCTGTGGTATACTTCTGTGGTCAGAATCTGGTCTTTGTATTCGGTGTAGCGTTTGTACAGAGTATCGCCCACTTCTTCATAATCATGAAGGGTGATAATATCGGAAACGGTGTGTTCCCATCCGTCGTTTACAATAACCGGACGCATAGTGTCCAGACTCTTGGTCAGATAGTATACCGCTTCTGTAAAGTGCTGTTCTACTTTTCTTGTTTCAATCTGGCTGACGCCCCAGGATTCGTTCATCGGAGTCCAGGTGATGATGCATGGGTGGTTGTAGTTCTGTCGGACAATTTCCATCCATTCTTTTGTAAATTCTTCTACCGCATAATCGGTATAGCGATAGGCGGCTGCCATCTCGCTCCATACCAGCATACCTTTCACATCACACCAATATAAGAATCTCTCATCTTCTGTTTTCTGGTGTTTGCGCAGTCCGTTGTATCCAAGGGCATGGATCTTGTCGATATCCTCGACCAATGCTTCTTCACTTGGTGGTGTCAGATGAGAATCCTTCCAGTACCCCTGATCCAGAATCAGTTTCTGATACAGTGGATGACCGTTCAATAAAATGTTTGGTCCATCGATACGGATCTCACGCATTGCGAAATAAGAACCAACCGTATCCACGATCTCCCCTTTGTGAGTAACCGCAAAATCAATATCATACAAATCCGGTTCTGCCGGAGTCCAAACACGGACACCCCATTCCAGTCCCACTGTTCCTTCATAGGCTACATTAATGGTTGTCTCTACATGTTTCTGATTTGCCAGCACACACTGCTTTGCAACCGTTGTTCCTCGAAAACTAACGGTAGCTGTGATCATCAGATCGTCATCCAGATCTTTTTCCGCTGCTGCCACTTCATATTCCAGTTTCAGTGCAGCATTTTGCAGATCCGGTGTCATTTTTACGGATGCCAGGCTGATCTTCGGTACGTATTCACTCCATACCGTTTTCCAGATACCGGTGGTCTGTACATACCAGCATCCAAAGTTTTCGTTGATCCATCGCTGTTTTCCTCTTGGCTGCTGGGTATCAAAAGAGTCTTCTACTTTTACCGTCAGTTCATTTTCTCCGTCATGCACCAGATTGGTAACGTCAAAAGAACATCTTGCATAGCCGCCTCTGTGGCTTCCTGCATAGGCACCGTTTACCCATACTTTTGTAATAAAATCGCTGCCCTCAAAGTGCAGGATATAACGATTGTTCTCCAGCTTCACACCATCTACGTTAATTGTACGATGATACCAGATAAAATCATGACGGGTTTCATCCTGAATGCCGCTTAACTTTGTCTCATATGTGAACGGAACATTGATCTTTTTATCACCTTTGAATTCCTGATACCATTTCTCTTTTTCCCCGGCATTTTCATCATCAAAACCGAAATCCCAGGTTCCGTTCAGATTTTCCCAGTCAGTTCGCATAAACTGTGGTCTTGGATAGTCCTTGATGTTAACATTTCATTTTTGCTTTCCTCCATAAATGCTTGTAAAATCCCTTTCCGTCCTTTTGACGATTTTCCTATACAGGTTTATTTTCTCAGAAAATACATTTTTTTCATATTACAATACTGTACAATTTTTTCTTTTCTTTGTGTAGTTTTCCCTTTGTTCTAGACTAACAACTGTATAAAAAACGTCTCGTTTCTATTTTGCAAAAAAGATGGTACGGAGTTCTCCATACCATCTTTTCTATATTTCTGAAATTTTTTATCTTCCCAGCGCCTTCGCCAGCTTCCGAATATATTCCGGGGGTGGTTCCGCAACAGCCACCTACGATTCCGGCACCGACTTCTACCAGGTGTTTGGTGTGTCTTGCAAAATCATCTGCATTCATATCGTAATGAGCTTCGCCTTTGTCATCGATAAACGGCATGCCTGCGTTTGGTTTCGCGATGATCGGAACAGTTGCCACTTCTTTCATGCTGGCAACTACTGCTTCCAGCTGATCCGGACCTACGGAACAGTTCAGTCCTACGGCAGCCGCTCCCATCTCCTGTAAAGTCAGAACTGCTTCCACGGCATTACCTCCGTACATTGCGCTCCCGTCTGCTTCCAGAGAAAGCGTACAAATCATCGGAAGATCGCAGACTGCCTGTGCTGCATCCAGTGCAACCACCGTCTCATCCACGCTCAACATGGTCTCTGCAACAAACAGATCCACGCCTGCATCCACCAGGGCTTTCATCTGTTCCTGATATGCCTCATACAGTTCATTATAAGTCAGGGTTCCTCTCGGCTCCATCAGCTGTCCGGTGGTGGTGATATCTCCCGCTACCAGAGCCCGGTTGCCGATTCCGTCTTTACAGATCTTTACCAGCTTTGTGTTCAGTTCGGCTACCCGATCCTGGAGATTAAAGTTTCTCAGGCTGATAGGATTGGCTGCAAATGTAGGAGCATATACGATCTGGCTTCCGGCATCCACATAGGCACGCTGCAGTTCCTGTAAAACTGAAGGATTTTCAAGTACCCACTGCTCAGAAGATATGCCTACCGGCATACCTGCTTTTCTCAGGTTGGAACCGGTGGCTCCGTCCAGAATTACTACCCCTTTTGCTGTCAGTTCATCAAATTGCTGTCTTGTCATTGTTTTCTCCTTCCTCTGTATATCCAAAACACTATTTCAGTATTATCGGCTTTTTTATCTTCCCACGGACTTACAGAGGGAGTGTCCCATTACTGTTTCCGTTCACAGAACTCAATCCGTTCTTTATTCGGTCCTTCGATAATAAAGAAAGCCACACCCTTTTCCCAGAATGGAAGTTCTTCAATTCCATTCGACAACACTTTATATCCCTGCTCACAGATCCAGGCATAAGCAGCCTGAATATCTGTGCAGTTTAAAGCGAAGTGATTGATTGCGCCTTCAATGCCGTTGCCACCTTCGGCGTAGGTCTCGATCATCAGGTTCCCCAGCTGCAAAAAAGTAACTTTTGCCTGGTTGGCAGGTACCAGATTCGTGTGCATGGTCTGAAATCCCAGACCTTCATAGAACCGGATCGTTGTTTCTATGTCTGATGTAGGAATTCCGATATGCTGGATTCCTGTTGTCCACTGTGTTACACTCATCCTCTGTATCCTCCGCTTTTTTCTCTGTACTATTATGATGATACCAGGGTTCCAAGTTCAGAAATCTTCCTGCAAGCAAGCTTGCGTCAGATTTCCGAACTTGGAACCTGCCAAAAACATGAGTAAGTAGCCATTTTTCGAAGAAAAATGAGCGGATTACGAATGTTTTTGAGGATTGTGAGAGTACGAAGTACAGAACAATCCGGTATCAAAGGGGTCAAAATACTTTTTGACCCCGACATCATATTACTCAGCGCTGTCCTCTGCTGCTGTGTCTTCTGTTGTAGTGTCTTCACTGTTATCCTGTGAAGAGGTATCTTCTGTACTGTCCTGTGCGTCACTGGATTTTGTATCATCGCTGCTGTCGGCACTCTTGTATACAAAAGATACACTGTCGGTGACTGTGATCTGATCCCATACTTTATCTTTGACTTTAATCTTTTCTTCTTTTACCCAGTCTTCCAGTGTGCTGTCAAACAGATCAGATTTTCTTTCTGAAATAACCGTCTTCTCTTTATTTTCTGTCGCATCTTCATCTAGCATCTTATCCAGACGTACCACATAGTAACCGTCATCACCTTCGATGACTTTGTCAGCAACCTCTCCGTCTTTTAATTCCAGAGCCGCATCCTGCACTGCTTCATCCAAGGTATCATCCGTATCTCCTGCCGTGGTAAATGCCGGTGCTGTCGCACTTAAACTGTCATCTACTTCTTTTGCCAGTGCATCCATGTCTGCGTTTGCCACGTCATCGGATGCTTTTACTTTATCAAGAACCTGCTGTGCCAGGTCTTTTTTCTGCGCTTTTTCTTCATCGGTCAGATCAATGGTATTACCGTCATCATCTTTTTCTGTTCCTTCTGTAGAAACTTTTACGATAGTGACTCTTGTCTGATCTTTTTCATTGGCGCTGACCTCGGTATCTACATCTGCAGTCATCGGATCATGCATCTTGCTGCGGATCGTTACCAGTTCCAGATACGTAACGATATCGTCTTCAGATACTGCCAGTTTTTTCAGAATCTTTTCATCGTTATCTTTGATAAATTCCGCTGCTGCTTCTTTGATCGCTTTTTCTTCATCATCCGTAATCGTAACGTCATAATCTGCCGCATGTGCTTTCAGTACATACAACTGATTAATTGTCTTCATGACGCCATCTTTGGAGCTTTCCCCGACAGTTTTTCCATCGTCTCCTTTCTGATCCCACACATTGGATGCAGAGCCGCTGACACCATACTGTGACATCAGCATATTATAATAACTCATGGTCTGCGCCTGCTGGTCTCTTACCATATAGCTTGCCAGACCCAATGTTACCTTTTCATCTCCTACAGTTGCCACGGTTTTTGTTCCGTCGATTGTTTTTGAACATCCGGACAGTGTACCTGCTGCAAGAGCAGCTGCCAGAATTCCACATGCTGCGGTTTTATTTAACTTTCTCATGTTTTCCTCCGTTACCCTTTTATGTACTCCGGGAGTACATTTATTCACTAATAGCATTTATTATAGACTATTTCCGCCTATGGGGCAACTTTTTTCCTTTTATTTCAATCTTTTTTCACAACAGTAACCAAGCGCTCATCTCTTGTTTTCCTGTTCTCAGAAATTTGCCCGCACTTATACCAGACACTGCATGACCGTCAGTAATTCCATCGTCTTCTCCTGCATCGACGCTGCATCCTTTGCCTTTCGGTTCCTCGGCCGATATAGAAAATACGGATTCGTTTCGACTTTAAACTGCAGTTCTTCCGGATACTGATTCAAAATCTCCGGTATCTTCGCTGTGTCAATCTTCGCCCGCTCATACATGGTAAGTTTCAGGCTGTCATCAAGCTGCTTGACTTCGGTCAGATAGATCCGGTGAGCCATGGCTTTCAGGCTTGCCACTGCGAGGAGGTTCTGCACCATCTTCGGCGGTTCTCCAAAACGGTCCAGCAGTTCTTCCATCATATCCTCATACTCTTCCCGGTTCTCGATCGCCGCGATCCGTTTGTAAATATCCAGCTTCTGGTATTCATTCGGAATATATTTTTCCGGAATGTACGCATTGATCTGCAGGTCGATCGTCGTCTCGAAGTCTTCCTGTACTTCGATTCCCTTTGCTTCCTGTACGGCTTCATTTAACATCTTACAGTAGAGATCGTATCCTACCGCTTCCATGTGACCGTGCTGTTCCGCTCCCAGAAGATTGCCCGCACCACGCAGTTCCAGATCACGCATGGCAATCTTGATCCCGCTTCCCAGTTCGGTGAATTCGCGGATCGCATGGAGGCGTTTTTCTGCGATTTCTTTTAACATCTTATTTCTCCGGTACATCAGAAAAGCGTATGCGGTCCGGTTGGATCGTCCTACCCTTCCTCTCAGCTGATACAACTGAGAAAGTCCCATCTGATCCGCATCATGGATGATCATGGTATTGGCATTCGAGATATCCAGCCCCGTCTCGATGATTGTTGTGGAGACCAGAACATCGATCTCTCCGTTAATAAATCCATACATGATCTTTTCCAGTTCACGCTCGCTCATCTGTCCGTGGGCAAATGCCACGCTCGCCTCCGGAACCAGTTTTCGGATCTGATTGGTGATCTCTTCAATGTTGTTGACACGATTGTATACATAATACACCTGACCACCGCGTGCCAGTTCCCGGCTGATCGCCTCCCGTACCATCTCATCGTTATATTCCATCACATAGGTCTGGATCGGTGTACGGTCCTGTGGAGCTTCTTCCAGAACACTCATATCCCGGATTCCGATCAGACTCATGTGAAGAGTTCGCGGAATCGGCGTCGCTGTCAGGGTCAGGACATCGATATTCTGTTTCATCTGCTTAATCTTTTCTTTGTGAGTAACACCAAAGCGCTGTTCCTCATCGATGATCAGCAGTCCCAGATCTTTAAACTGCACATCTTTGGACAACACCCGATGGGTGCCGATCAGAATATCCACCAGACCTTTTTTCAGATCCCCGATCGTCTTTTTCTGCTGGCTGGCGGTACGGAACCGGCACAGAAGGTCCACGCGCACCGGAAAATCCTTCATCCGCTGTACAAATGTATTGTAATGCTGCTGTGCAAGGATCGTGGTCGGAACCAGATAAACCACCTGTTTTCCCTCCTGGATCGCCTTAAAGGCCACACGGATCGCAATCTCCGTCTTCCCGTAGCCCACATCTCCGCAGATCAGCCGATCCATGATCTTCGGGCTCTCCATATCCTGCTTTGCCGCCTCGATCGCCTGCAGCTGATCCTCCGTCTCTTCAAATGGAAACATCTCTTCAAATTCCCGCTGCCATACCGTATCCGGTCCATAGCGGAAACCGGCTTCCTGCTGTCTAGCTGCATACAGTGCCACCAGATCTTTTGCGATATTCTTTACAGCTCCGCGGACCTTCGTCTTGGTCTTCTTCCATTCCTGTCCGCCGAGTTTGTTTAACTTTGGTGTCTTTGCCGCATCAGAACCGGCATATTTTTGTCAGGACATCCAGCTGGGTGGCGAGAATATACAGGTTACTTTTTCCTTGCATACTCGATCTTGTATATAGTCTTTCTACCACACCATCCACTTCCATCTTCTCGATGCCGCGGTACACGCCCACGCCCGTCGGTTTTCGTATGAACCACCAAAGTACTCCTACCGGAAAGACTCCGAAAACGACTCTGGATCTGCTTTCCGTCTGTACTGGGA
>ENA-OQIF01000177-OQIF01000177.1-human-gut-metagenome-genome-assembly--contig:-NODE-177-length-33779-cov-4.697017_pt1 | contig 33779 bp, 30 predicted proteins | sample MGYA00242574_ERZ504738 | MGnify/ENA primary metagenome ERZ504738 (study PRJEB26092, sample SAMD00036437) | human gut metagenome | host: Homo sapiens | study: EMG produced TPA metagenomics assembly of...
TAAGGCAGGTCCTACGCCGTTGCAACATGTCAAAATTAAATGCTGTCCGTCTCTTGGAAAGCGGATGCAAAAGTAAGGCATTAGGAGATAAGAGACAAATATAAAAGGGGATTTTTTTGAAAAAAAAATTGAATAAAAACGTAAAGACCTGAGGGAGAGGAAGGTTCTGATAATCGATTATGGAAAAGGGAAAGGTCGGGGAAGGAAAGGGACACATTATTATATTATATAGGGGAAATTTATCGGGGAGAGGGAAAAGGGGATTTGCCGAGAAAGGGAGAAGGAGAAGTGTTTGCGGGAGGAAATTGAGGAGAAAATAGGGAGGGTAACAGGGGGGGGGTAACAGGAGGTAAACAGAAAATACGACGGGATTTTGATAAGGATTGAACGGGAATCAAACGGAAGTCAGATAAGAGTCAGATGGTAGTCAAACAGGGTTAAACTGAAAAGTCGGTAGGAATCAGGCGAGGATTGGACCGGAATCAAATGGAGAGTGAACGGAAATTAAACGAAAATCAGACGGGGAGTGAATGGAAATTGAGCAGAAATCAGACAAGGCTCAAACAAGAATCAGACGGGAATTGAACGAGAATTGAACGGAATCCTGCGTTAACATTGTTAATGCGGTTGGGGAAACATTTATTTCCAGGACGAAAATAACAAGGCTTCTGCTTCTAAAAGCCTTGTTATTTGGAGACAAAAGACTTGATTTAACAGGGGGTTAAATCAAGTAATAGGAAGAGAAGAAAAGAAAGGAAGAAAAGAATTGAAGATGAATACAATAGAGAGACAAAGGAGTGTTTACTGGGAGAAGGGATAAGTGCCGGACCGAAAGGGATAGTTGCGATTAGGGCAAGTATGGGGGCAGGGGATTTTAAAAGCAAGGTTGGGAATGGAAGCGGGAGGAGCTTACTATTAAAACCCACAGGACATTGGGTAGTGTAAAATGAAGTAAGTATAGTTGTGATCAGAGCAGGTATGGATGCAATCAGAGCAGGTATAGGTGCAATTAAAGCAAGTGCCAATGCAATCCGGAAGAATACATTTGAGATCCGGAAAGCCTAGTTATACAATATTTTCACAAGCAAAATTTGGGACGGAAACGGGAAAAGCCTACCTTTTAAACCAAAGGCTCGCTGATTTTAAACCAAGGAAGCGTTGGTTTTAAAGGTAAAGGGTCTTGATTTTAAAAGTAAAAGGGTGGCCGTGTAAGGAGGCTGTAGGGGCGCTTTTCAGGAAATAGAGAGGCGATCAGAGAAAAAGGGAGAATAAGGAGATATACCGATTTTAAAAGAGACGAAGTTGAAAATAAACGGTAATTGAACTATGGCACTGTCCATCATTTTGTGTAAATAGAAAACTACAGGATTCAGGTTTTATACTTGAATCCTGTTTTCAAATATAGTAATAAATTGGTTAAATAAGGACTATCCATCTGATTAAAGTGAGTCGTCACTATTCTTCCCCTCCTTCCCTTCCATTTATAAGAATAGAATAAGAATAGTATAGAATAAGAATAGTAACGACACTAACAATTTCTATTGAAAGCCCTTCTTACAAATAACATACATAAGAGGACTACAGTAAATTTATATAATCCGCAGTGCACTATTTACGACTCTTTCACCAACTGCCCCATAGCCCATACCGCCTTGACGTTCAGATCACGATCCAGAATCAGAATATCCGCATCTTTATCCTTCTGGAGAGATCCTTTACGGTCATAAACTCCCATAATACGGGCAGGAGTCTCAGAAGCCATACGTATGGCATCTGCCAGGGGAATATCAGCCTTCACCATCGTACGTACCAACTGATCCATGGTAGCAATACTACCTGCCAAGGCCGAACGGTCGGCAAGCTTGCACACACCGTCTTCTATAATAATACGGGGATCGTCGATCGCCTTACCTTCAGCAGCCGCATATGAAAGCGCGTCGGTCACCAGACAAGTATGCTCCACACCCTTCAGCTTATAAGCCAGTTTCAAAATAGTGGAAGGCAAATGAATGCCGTCAGCAATCAGCTCGATAGTCATGCCATCGGTCAGGTAGACGCTCTCAACCGTTCCCTCGTATTTATATTCGCGACGCTTATGAAAGCCCGGCATTGCATTGTAGAAGTGCGCAGCATGTGTAAATCCCGCCTCGTATGCTTCCTTTATGCCATCATATTCGGCTTCCGTATGCGAAACAGCTCCTACAATTCCCTTCGACTTCAGATAACGTGCAAAGTCAAGTGCTCCGGGCAGTTCGGGAGAGGCATCCCAACGCTTGATGCAATCGGTGCTTTCAAGCAAAGAGGTGTATTCTGCCACATCGACTTCTTTCACTTGGTTTGCAAACTGTTCTCCCGCCATCTTACGGTTCAGGTAAGGGCCTTCCACATGTAAGCCGAGTATCGGGCTATCGGGTTCGGCCATCAGTTTTTCGCATATATCTACAGCTTTGCGTATTTCGGAGAACGGAGAAGAAGAAAGTGTCGGGAAAAAGCTGGTGGCACCGTGCTTCATGTGTGCAACTATCGCCGTACGGAAAGCCTCTTCGGTACATTCTGTAAAATCGTGTCCTCCCCCACCATGGGCATGCATACAAACAAAGCCGGGAACAATATACATTCCTCTGGCATCCACCAGATTGGCACCGATCAGCGCCAGGTCGCAATTAGTTACTTCCAGAATTTTTCCATCTCTCATCAACACAGAACCTTCGTTCAACCAACCTTGCGGAGTAAATATGCGTCCATTGATAATTTGAGTCAACATGATAAATTATAGTATTAGAGATTCATACTCGTGTTATTTTTGTTTATTGGAAACAAAATTAGACACTTCTGTTGAGATAGAAAAATAAAATAGCTTTTCTTTTCAGTTTTATTTCAGAAATAAGCCTTTTCTTTGCAGGTAGAAATAAAAAGCCCTATGAAAATATTAATTATCGAAGACGAACCCTCACTGAGGGAACTGATCCAGCGTTCGCTCGAAAAAGAACGCTATGTAGTGGAAGCTGCCGCAGACTTCCAGTCGGGATTACGCAAGATAGAGGACTACGATTATGACTGTGTCTTGCTGGACATTATGTTGCCTGACGGCAATGGGCTGAACCTGCTGGAGCAACTGAAAAAGATGCGTAAACGGGAAAACGTAATTATCATATCGGCCAAAGACTCCCTGGACGATAAAGTACTGGGACTGGAACTGGGTGCCGACGACTATCTGCCCAAACCCTTTCACCTGGCCGAATTAAATGCCCGCATCAAAAGTGTGATCCGACGCCAGCGCCGCGACGGAGAAATGGACATACGCCTGGCCAACATACGTATTGTCCCCGATACATTCCAGGTATTCGTAGATGACAAGGAAATAGAATTAAACCGCAAAGAGTATGATATCCTTCTCTACTTTGCCAACCGTCCCGGACGACTGGTAAACAAAAACACGCTTGCCGAATCGGTGTGGGGAGATCATATCGACCAGGTAGACAATTTTGATTTCATCTATGCGCAAATCAAGAACCTGAGAAAGAAACTCAAAGATGCCGGTGCCTTGGCAGAACTGAAGGCTGTATATGGATTCGGCTACAAAATGACTGTTGAATAAAAAAAGACCCTACCTCCATGAAGTTGATATACCGCATTATCATCCGCATCGCACTCATGCTGACAGTTGTTCTCGGGGCATGGGCTGTATTTTTCTATATAGCCGTAATAGATGAAGTGAACGACGAAGTAGACGACTCTCTGGAGGATTACTCGGAAACCATCATTATCCGTGCCCTGGCCGGAGAAGAACTGCCCTCGAAAAACAATGGGTCGAACAATCAATACTATCTTAGAAAAGTAAGCAAAGAGTATGCCGACGAACGCGAAGATATCTGCTACAAAGACTCCATGGTCTATATTGTGGAGAAGGAAGAGACTGAACCGGCACGCATACTGACCACCTTATTCAAAGATGACGAAGGACAATATTACGAGCTTACCGTATCGACACCGACGATCGAGAAGGACGACCTGAAAGACGCCATGCTGGGATGGATTATTTTTCTGTACATCGTCCTGCTGCTCACCATCCTGATTGTCTGCATCTGGATATTTCACCGCAGCATGAAGCCACTTTACAACCTGCTGCGCTGGCTGGATGCCTACAGGATAGGCCGTCCCAATCGCCCTTTGAAGAATGAAACGCAAATTACGGAGTTCAGGAAGCTGAACGAGGCAGCCATCCGCAACGCGGAACGAAGCGAGCACATCTTTGAACAGCAAAAGCAATTCATCGGCAATGCTTCACACGAAATGCAAACACCGTTGGCCATCTGCCGGAATCGCCTGGAAATGCTGATGGAAGACGACTCCTTGTCTGAAGCACAGTTGGAAGAGCTGATAAAAACGCACCAGACCCTGGAGCATATCACCAAGCTCAATAAATCGCTGCTGTTACTGTCCAAAATAGATAACGGACAATTCTCCGATACCCGAACGGTAGAGTTCAACAGCATGCTCAAGCGATATATAGAAGATTATAAAGAAGTATACGGCTATCGGGAAATTGAGCTGACGCTGAATGAACAGGGAATATTCCGGGCGGAGATGAATGAATCGCTGGCAGTAGCCCTGATAACGAACCTGCTCAAAAATGCGTTTGTACACAACGTAGACGGTGGGCATATCCGGATTGAAATAACCGGTCATAGCATGACCTTCAGGAATAGCGGTGCAGGCCGCCCCCTGGATGCGACCCATATCTTTGAACGATTCTATCAGGGAAGCAAAAAGGAAGGTTCGACCGGACTGGGACTTGCCATAGCCGACTCCATCTGCAAATTACAGCATCTCACACTCAGGTATTATTTTGAGAAAGATGAACACTGTTTCGAATTGCGGAAGAACAATTTCACCACAGATTACGCAGATTAACACAGAACGAATTTAATCCACTGAGAACCGGCGACATTCATCTGCGCAAACACGTGTAATCTGTGGTGGATACGACTCCCCGGCACACCTGCCTGTACAAATCATTTTCATACCTGTTGCGAGAAGGACTTCCCGCTCAGCGTTAAATATTGTGTAAATATACAGTATAAGTCCAACCGGATGAACAAGAGTAATCAAACTTTTATTTAGAAAAAAGTATCAAAATGGAGAGAATTCCCCAATTCTTTTCAGAATCGACCTTCATCTTTGCATTATAAATTAATTGCTAAAATAAAAACCAATAAAAAAAGACGATTATGAAAAAGTTACTTCTTTTATTCGTATGCCTGTTCACTCTGCAAACCATCGCAAGAGCGGACGATGATAAACCGATTCAAGTAAGCCAGATGCCGCAGAAGGCACAGCAGTTCATCAAACAACACTTTGCCGGCAGCAACATTGCCATGGCCAAAGTTGAAAGCGATTTCTTACAGAAAAGCTACGATGTCATCTTCACCGACGGCAACAAAGTAGAGTTCGACAAGAAAGGAAACTGGACTGAAGTAAATTGCAAATTCAGTGTAGTGCCACAGGGCATCATCCCCTCTCCTATCCAAAAATATACAGTCACTAATTATCCGGACGCTAAAGTTCTGAAAATAGAACGCGATAAAACGGATTATGAAGTGAAACTATCCAATGGTTGGGAACTAAAATTTGACTCTAAATTTAATTTAATCGATATTGATAACTAAAAAAGTATAGTAGATATGAAATTGAAAATGTATTTTCTTCTTCTAGCACTGGGTGCCCTGGGATTACAAAGCTGTAATGACGATGACGATCATCTGTCTTCCGTGCCCACGGAACTGAAAAACGCATTTACCGAAAAGTATCCGTCTGTCAGCAACGAAAAGTGGGAAACAAAAGGCAACTATTACATAGCGGAATTCCGTCAACAGAACTACGAAACCTCAGCCTGGTTTACTCCGAACGGAATATGGCAAATGACAGAGACCGACCTCCCTTATCAGGCTCTGCCGGCAGCTGTGAAGAGTGCATTCGAAAGCAGTGAATACGCCAAGTGGAAAGTAGACGATGTGGACATGTTGGAACGTCCGGACATGGAGAAGGTATACGTCATCGAGGTAGAGTCCGGAAAGCAGGAATTCGACCTGTATTACTCGGAAGAGGGCATCCTGGTGAAAAGCGTTGCGGATACGGACAACGATTCAGAGAACTATCTGCCTGCCGAGATTCCGGCAGCCATTGAGACCTTTATCAAAAAGCAATATCCAAACGCACGCCTGGTAGAGATCGAAGTGGAGCACGGGATGACTGAGGTAGACATCATCGACGGTAATATCAGTAAAGAAATTGTATTCAACAGCTCTAACGAATGGATATCTACTTCTTGGGACGTACGCCGCAACGAACTACCGAAAACAGTGACCCATGCGATCGCTTCTTCAGAGAAATATGCGGGATATCAAATCGATGACGCAGACTTTGTTGAAACACCCGACGAAGGAGAATATTATCTGGTTGAACTGGAAAAAGGAGAATTGGAAGTGAAAGTAAAGGTGAACGCTGAAGGAGAGTTTATCTGATAAACAAAGAGGTGTGTCATCTGTGGTGAATGATGACACACCTCTTTGCTTTTTCTAATTCTTATACCAACCGGTATCCGCCCAACCGGATACCTTATACCATTCAGTCTGCTGGTAAGAAGTATTCAACGACGGAGCGGACATACGGGGAATATAAGTAGAAAGCCCTTTCGCATCCTGATTCATCGTGAACATCCCGGCGTAGGCAGAATAGTTGCGGGGAGTGGATTTCCAGTAAACCATTACCTTATCGAACGCCTCCCGCCAACTATCATAATCGCCGTTCCCTGCAGTTATCTGATAGATGAACCGGTCTAAATCATAATAATATTGCTTATCAGTGCGGCGATCATAACACATCACTCCGGAAAGATCAAAATTCTGTTTCCCGGTGATATACCTGGGCAGCACTTTGGACGTTGCAACAGCCAGATTCTCAAGTTCACTCATCTTGGCAACCCCAACAGAAACACCACCGGTCCAATCTTCATTGGACATACCGATTCCGTCATTATATCTGCTTTGATAGTAATCATAATAGCAGGAAGCGATCTTCAAAGCTGCATTTTCGGCAGAAAACATCGCGGGAACCACTGTCTGATAAGGAGCGCCCGGCCCCGGAATCTCGGTAGGCGAACTGATCAGGTAACTTCCGCAGTCGCGCAACGCATACGCCACCTCTACAGCTTCCATAAAACATGCATCGAAAAACAAGAAGTCGAGGTCGGGCGCCACCTGTAAGGCTGCGTGCAAATCAGCTATATCCATATAGTTATTGCCGTCCTGACCAAACCAACGTGTCTTTGCCGGAGAAGGTATCCATCCCTCACCGTGCGACCAGAAGACCATGCCATACTTCTCCGCTTTATATTGATTGAAGGCAGTAGATATAACCTTTTTCATCACATTTGCATCGGCCGAATTTTGCTCCGGGGTAAATTTTCAATGGTCTCTTCCACCACTTTTCCTTTTTGTCTTTTCCCAGACGAATCAGCCGGGGAGCCGAATAATCGTCTATATACACCAGCAGATTACCGGATGTGGCATCAACCTGCCGCATTCCCTCTTTCATCTCTTCAATATCGGCCGAGGCCAACGGTGCCAAAGAGTTCTGGGCTATCATATACACTAACACGGTACGCGAACCTACACTCGGTTCAGGTGTCGGCCCATCCTGCTGACAGGCAGCAAGCAGCATAAGCAGACATACGGAATACAAGGTTATTTTCAGTTTCATGAATTAATATTATCCAGAGATATTATAATAAAGAAAAAAGAGATGCAAACAAACGGCATCTCTTTGCTATATTTTATATAACGTATAAGTTACTCTTCTGGTTTACTGAACCGGAAATTCTGAGGATCGATTTTCTCGACAGCCACCGTTTTACTCTTCTTGAATTTCCCCCACAACCTTGGCGGCCTCTTTTCCTAATTTCTTTTTATTTTCCGAGAAATAGATCATACAAGTACGGTTAGGAAGTCCTTTATCGAATTCCAGATAATTCTTCAACTGATAACTGTACAGTTCTCTATGCGGCAGGAATCCGTTTTTATCCAGCGCCACGCTGTCAAGCATCTGAATTTCGGTGTAGTATATCACCGTATCGGTAAATGAAGCCGATACCCCAAAGGCATAAACGGGTTTATGTCCCCCTTTTTTCAACGAAAACGCCGAGCACAATGTAAACACCAATGCCACAGCAAACAGTATTTTTACGTATTTCATATTCTGTTATATTTTTTAACTTCGCAAAGATAACAAAAAAAAACGCCCACCAAAAGATGAAGCGTTTTTTAAATACTTTTTCGGAAACTGATATACCTTGCTTATCCCAAGTAAGATTTGAGCAATTTACTACGATTACTTTGTCTTAATCTTCTGATTGCTTTTTCTTTAATCTGACGAACACGCTCACGTGTGAGACCAAATTTGTCGCCGATTTCCTCTAATGTCATTTCCTGCTGTCCGATACCGAAAAACATCTGAATGATTTCTTTTTCCCTATCGGTTAACGTAGAAAGAGCTCTATCAATTTCCCTCGCAAGAGACTCATTAACCAGAGAACGGTCTGCCATGGGCGAATCATCGTTCACCAACACATCGAGCAGGCTGTTGTCTTCTCCTTCAACGAAAGGAGCGTCCACCGAGATATGGCGGCCGGATACTTTCAGCGTATCGGAGATCTTGTCGACCGGAATATCCAGTTCACCTGCCAACTCTTCGGGCGACGGACGACGCTCGTTTTCCTGTTCAAACTTAGAGAAGGCTTTGCTGATCTTATTCAACGAACCGACCTGGTTCAACGGAAGGCGAACGATACGGGACTGCTCTGCCAATGCCTGCAAAATAGATTGGCGAATCCACCATACAGCATAACTGATAAACTTGAAGCCACGTGTTTCATCAAACTTCTCGGCAGCTTTGATCAGTCCTAAATTGCCTTCATTAATCAAGTCGGGCAAACTCAAGCCTTGGTTCTGGTACTGCTTAGCTACGGATACGACGAAACGAAGATTGGCGCGTGTCAGTTTCTCTAATGCCACACGGTCACCCTTACGAATGCGTTGAGCGAGTTCTACTTCCTCCTCTACAGTAATGAGGTCCTCGCGACCGATTTCCTGCAAATACTTGTCAAGAGAAGCGCTCTCTCTGTTAGTGATACTTTTGGTAATCTTTAGTTGTCTCATTCTTATAAAACAGATTTGGAGTGCAAAGTTACGACTATTTATTTGTTAACGTATAAATTTTCACAACTTTTTCACCATTATTATCTACTAATATAAACAAAAAGAGTACCGACTGGTTGATTGCCGGTACCCTCTTTTCGATTTCCTTAGCTATTATTAAGCTACCGAATACTTTTTCGGCAGGCGATTCGCTGGTATGGCCATACTCACCACAGAGCACACAGAGTAACACAGAGACGATTTTAAGTTGTTGATTCGTAGTAAAAAACTACTGTGATACTCTGCTCTGTGCCGCTCTGTGGTGAGTTCCGGCACAGCACCTTTCAGCTAAATCACTCCTGAGTCAAGTCTACAGCGTAATAGCCGCGTTTTCCAGAAGGGAATACTCCTGTGAGGAAGAGTACCTGGTTCGGTGACTTCACAGCAGCTTTCATCACTTCTTCAAGGTCGCTGACTTTGCGCATAGGCTGATCGTTGGCTTTCAGGATGATGAAGCCCTTCCGCACACCGGCATCCGCCATCTTGCCCGAAGTGACTCCGGTAACCTGCAAGCCGTATCCGAGATTGAGTTGTTTCTTCAAGTCGTCCGGCAACTCCTTGAAGGCAGCGCCCAGAATCTCCATACCCGCATCCTTCACAATCTTTGTTGTACCTTGTTCGTTTTTCAATGTTATATTGATATTCTTTTCTTTCTTGTCACGCATCACCTTCACGGTCACTTTATCGCCCGGACGATGCTGTGCAATGGCTTCCTGCAGGTCGGCAAAGTTCTGCACTTTCTTGCCATCGATACCGATGATGACATCATCTACCTTGATATCGGAACCGGCAGCAGAACCTCCATCTACGATTTCGCGTACCCAAACGCCATCCACTACGCCGAACTCTTTGCGCTTATCGGACAGTGTGGCTCCCGATTTGTCGATCGGCTGATCGGACATCATATCACCGTCACCCGCAAGCGAAGTACCCTTGATACCCAGCAACGCACGTTGTACGGTTCCGTATTGTTTCAGGTCGCTGACCACTTTGGTCATCACACTGGTCGGAATGGCAAAACCGTATCCGGCATAAGCGCCTGTGGGCGAAGAAAGCACGGCATTGATACCTACCAATTCACCTTTTGCATTCACCAAAGCTCCACCGCTGTTTCCCTGATTGATGGCGGCATCTGTCTGGATGAACGATTCTACTCCCCCGATGCCGTACACCACCGACCGCGTACGTGCCTTGGCACTGACGATACCGGCAGTTACAGTCGAGGTAAGATTGAACGGGTTACCTACCGCCAATACCCACTCTCCTACTTTCAAGGCATCAGAATCGCCCACGGGGATGGTCGGGAAATCGTCTCCCTCGATCTTGACCAGAGCCAAATCCGAATTCGGGTCGGTACCGATCATGCGACCTTTGAACTCGCGGTTGTCATTCAGCTTAACGATAATTTCGTCCGCACCGTCGATCACGTGATTATTGGTGACAATGTAACCGTCTTTGGAAATGATGACACCGGAACCGAAGCCGACACGCGGCTGGGTCTGTACACGGCGCTGCTGTCTGCCGCCATTACCGAAGATATCCCCGAATATCTCTGCAAACGGGTCGCGTACGGTCACAGTTTGTTCTTTAGCCTGTTGAGTCGATTTTATATGTACTACAGCATGAAGCGAATTTTCCGCCGCCTGCGTCAGATCTACAGGCTGGGCATTAATGGCGTCATAAGCAGCCAAGCGAGCACCGGGATTCTGACGGAACTGTTCATTAAACGACAGGCTGTCTCTGTTCTCCGGCTTCAACATCGTATAGGTTGTCACTCCGGCAACTCCTGCACTGAGAAGAACTACTGCTCCTATCCCGAGAATGTTTTTTGTTGTCTGTTTCATACTATTCTTTTTATTCATTTAATTGTTAATATTCTACTTTCATTTAACATTTACGACGTTAAAATAACGACAAAAATCATTCTGTTATTCTCCTTGTCACTCTTTTTTGTTCTCTTTTAACAGTGAGTCTGCGGAGCTTAACAGCGGTTAACGGCAGAGACTGACAAATTAGCATTCGTTGCATGACACACAAGGATTTAGAAGACAGAAAAAAGACTTAAACGTTTCCCTCGAAAGACTAAAGTCTTTTTGAGAAACGCTTAAGTCTTTCCGGAAAACGCTTAAGTCTTTTATGGAAAACGAACTTAATAATTCAGATAGTCTATATCCATGTGATAACTCCACTGCGGGAAGTACAGGTTGCCCCCTTCCCACTCCACCTCGCCACGCTGGAAATCAACGGTTTCACTACGCGGATATTTCTTCTCCGGCACCAGCGGCATGGAATAATCGCTGTTGACTATCATGCGCCAGGAGTCGATACCTCCCATAAAGAACATCTTTTCTTCGGGATTGTCGGCAAATGTGGGAATACCGAACGATTGGTCTACCGGCACCCAGCCTGCGCCTTCGAAATAGACTTCCGCCCAGTCGTGCAGGTTCCAGGCACGCGGATGCATCATAAAGCCGCTCTGGAAACGGGCGGGAATGCCACTGCAACGGCAGAGGGTGATAAACAGCAGGCTCACCTGACCGCAATCGCCGTGACGATTGTCGAGCACATATTCCGGAATATTCTCAATAGTGGAATATTCGCGGGCCGAAGCCCAGGGGAAATGATCGTTTATCCAACGGAAAATGCGCTGTGCCTTCAACAAAGGATTGGTTTCACCGACTGTCAGATTGGCAGCCAGCTCCTTAATGCGGGGTGTGAAGCGGATATGGGTTTCCCGTTCGGCAGTATATTCCTTATAAAGAGCGCCGGCAGTGTCATAAGGCAGAATATTCCCGGGCTTCAACGGATGCCATTCGGCACACGAGGTGTACTCAAAGGTTTCCGAAAAGACCGTCGGCTCACCGGGGATGGCTTGTTTCTCCATATAGAGGGTGCTGTGCCGGCATGAAGGCGGGGACAATGTGTAACGAGGTTCGCTGACATGGAGCAATTTTACATTTTGCTGGCGGGGCTGGTCTGTCCGGGGATAAGGCAACCAACAACGAATCATTTTTCCGGCAGGTACGGCATTGCTGTCCACCGTCAGCGTGTAAGTGACCCGCATGCGTTTGGGCTGCACCACAGGAGTTTTTTCTTTCCTGACAGCAGCCATCACTTCGGGCAGATGTTCTTTATTGACCTGTTCGCTCGTGCTCAGTGAAGTACCCTCTTTCTCCATTTTGACGGCACAGCAGGCAGAGTCTATCCGGAACAGGTTGGGACCGGCATTGCGGAAATAACGTTTCTCTCCGTCGATCACCCGGCATTCAAGCGCCTTGCTCTCTTCCCATTGGCGCATCTGTTCGTCCGTCACGTCGGGAATGTATTTGCGGATATAGTCTTTCACCTGGGATTCGGTCAGGCAGAAATCCGCCAGCAATCGTTGATGCAGGTCGTCGTCCCAGTCGTAAGGCTTGGACTCCTGCCGGGAGGTGCAGGCGGAGACGCCGATGAATATCATCACAATATAAAGCAATTTTCTCATATCCAAATAAGTTTCAAAAGTTTACCTGTGTTCATATTTTAACCACCCCGATCCCCGGAAGGTCGTTGAGGGTGATCTTACCTTTTACAACTTCCATCCCTTTGAAGCGGTCGTTCGCTATCAGCAGGTTTCCGTCCAGATCGGCAAAGTCGACGGCCGGAGAGAATTGTGCGGCGGCAGAGACCGCACACGAAGTTTCCGTCATACAGCCTACCATCACTTTCATTCCCAATGCACGCGCCAACGTCACCATCTTCCAGGCTTCCCGCATACCGGTGCACTTCATCAGTTTGATATTTATTCCGGTAAAAGCTCCCTTCAGCCCGGCCACATCGCTCAACCGCTGCAAAGATTCATCGGCAAAAACCGGCAACGGACTATGCTGGGTCACCCACGCAATATCGTCCAACTGTGTTTTGGGCATGGGCTGTTCAATCATCACGATCCCTTTCTCCTTCAGCCACTGAATCATGTCCAATGCATATTTCTTATCCGTCCATCCCTGATTGGCATCGACCGCGATAGGCAGATCGCTCACCGAACGGATCGTTTCAATCATCTGTTTGTCATTCTCACGCCCCAGTTTCACTTTGAGGATATTGAACTGCCCGGCCACTTCAAGCGTCTTTTCACGTACCACTTCCGGTGTATCGATGCCTATCGTGAAGGTGGTCGAAGGTGCTTTCGCCTTATCCAGCCCCCAGATCCTGTACCAGGGTGCTCCCAAAAGTTTACCCACCAGGTCGTGCAATGCAATGTCGATGGCAGCTTTGGCAGCCGTATCTCCCGGAGTGAGACCATCTACATAAGTCAGTATATCTTCCAGCCGGAACGGATCGTCGAACTGTTCCAGATCGACTTTCTTCAGAAACCCCATCACCGAGTCTACCGTCTGTCCCAGATAAGGAGGCATCGAAGCCTCACCGTAGCCGATGACTCCGTCATACTCTATCTCTACCTGCACATCGGGAGTGGTGGTGCGCGAATAAGTGGCCACGGTAAATACGTGCTTCAACTTCAGTTCGTAAGGGAAAAAACGCAATTTCATCTTTGCCCCCAGGCCGAGTTGATTGATCGTGAACGAAACAGGGGCTTTCTCTCCGGCAAAAGCTCCTTGCAATGACAGTCCCGAACCGATAGCGGCAAAGGCAGCCGTCTTGAGAAAATCTCTTCGGTTTTGCATACCTATTTTGAGTTTAGTTATAATACGGATTCGTAACAGTGGTATTTAAAGTTTCCTCCTTATCTATAGATGGCAACACACGGACCGCATACAGCAGGCGGTTCAGATTGTACTCATCAAAATCGGCATCTGCCGGATCGAAACTGCTGACATGCACATCGCCTTGCGAATGGATGAACTTCTTATCACCCAGATAAATGGCTACATGAACCACACGCTCCCTCTTTTCGGCAGTAGCCTTCCGCCCGAAGAAAATCAAATCTCCCGGCTGAACATTGCCGAAGTCCGGAGCAATGTCGATATGCTCGCCCACATAAGCCTGTTGAGAGGCGTCACGGGGAATGATGATATCGTGCATGAATAAGACGGTACGTACAAAGCCGCTGCAATCGACTCCCTTCGAAGAAGTACCCGCCCAGAGATAAGGAATCCCCATCATGGTATAAGCGGTTCGGATAATGCTTGAAGCGTCTTGCTTCAAAGAGGCACGCCACTCCTTTTCGGGCATCGATATCGATTGTGAGATATAAGCCTGCCGACCGTCCGGATAAGAGACTTTATAGAATCCTCCTTGCTTACCTTCGTACTTCAGACGGTTTCCGGCTACCACGTCCGACACGGATTGAGACTTTTCATCCGGCTGCTGATAAGTGAACCCGTAATGCGACGTCACTACAATTTTATCTGCCTTGTTCCAGGCATCCAGCCCGGCTTTGGTGACCGGATGGATTCCTACCCGGTGTACCCATGCGATATAATTATCGGGCGTCTGGATGCGGTACCATTTGCGATGTTGCAACACTTTAACGGGCATTCCCATCAATGCCTGAGTGGTCATTTCCGAAGAAAAATCATCCTCTACACGCATATTACATACGGAGAGATTGACAATGCCGTACATCTTTCCTTCCAGAGCCGCACTGTCCGGAACCAGTTGCAGGCTATCCTTTACTTCATAAGCCTTCTCTTCCAGCCCCGATAACAAAGCCGCCTTAGCTTCCGGCGAAGTAGTTGCCCCCTTTACGGTAATCGTCTTTCCGGATACATCGTAATCCACATCCCAAAGGATGACACGCTTATCGGGAATGAAGCGGTCGCGGACTTCACCGGACAATCGTTCTACATCTTGAGGGAGGGCATTTTTCTTGTTTTCAGGAATACCCGTACAGGCGGACACTGCCAAAAGCAGCGATACAAAAGGAATCATATTCTTCATGAAAGAAAGATTTGGGGGTTACATTTTTAGCAAAGATAGAAACTCTTTCCATTTTAGATATATATTTTCAGAAACATTAAGAATAAGAACTGAAATCGAGTCATACGATGTTCACCACAGATTACACGGATTAACACAGATATTTTAATTTAACTCTCAGTAAAATAAATTATTAATCTGTGATAATCTGCGTAATCTGTGGTGAATTTATGTCATTCGTGAAACTCTGTGGAACTCTGTGCTACTCTGTGGTGAACCGAACTAATCCTCCCTTCCGTTTGCTCAAACAAAATAATTCTTGTACTTTTGCTGACCAAAGCAGTTGGCCGGTCTGTCGCGTGTACTTCGGTGCAGGAGGAAAGTCCGGGCAACACAGAGCATCCTACTTCCTAACAGAAAGCTGTCCGTGAGGGTAGAGTAACGTAGAAGAAAAGAACCGCCCCTCCCTCCGGGGAGAGGTAAGGGTGAGAAGGTGGAGTAAGAGCCCACCAGCCGTATGGTGACATATCGGGCTGTACGTCTTAGGAGTTGTAAGGTCATGTAAACCGGCGCTATGAGAGCTGCTCGCTCCATGTCGGAGGGTAGACCGCTAAAGTGGTGTGGTGACACCCCACTCAGATAAATGACAGGCACCTTGATTTATTCAGGGTACAGAACTCGGCTTATAGGCTGACTGCTTTTCTTTTTTTAATTTCAAATACCAGACCTATGAATCAGCGTCTCTCCGATATATGGAAATTCATTACCTATGATATCTGGCGGATCACGGAAAGCGAAGTCACCCGCACCAAGTTCTCGATATACAATATCATCAAAACGATCTATCTCTGCGTCAACCGCTTCAACAAAGACCGCATTGTCAATAAAGCCTCAGCGCTGACCTACAGCACCCTGCTCGCCATTGTGCCCATACTCGCCATCGTCTTTGCCATCGCGCGCGGATTCGGGGTCTCCACTTTGATGGAAAGCCAGTTTCGTGATGGCTTCGGAGGATCCACCGAGGCGACGGATATCATCCTGCAATTCGTAGACTCGTATCTGTCACAGACCAAAAACGGTATTTTTATCGGAGTCGGCCTGGTCATGTTGCTGTGGACCGTACTCAACCTGGTCAGTAACATTGAAATCACCTTCAACCGCATCTGGCAGGTAAAGAAAGGGCGCAGCATGTACCGCAAAATCACCGATTACTTTTCAATGTTCCTATTGATGCCGATCCTGATCGTAGTATCGGGCGGTCTTTCCATCTTTGTAGGCACAATGCTGAAGAGTATGGCGGATTTTGTTTTACTTGCCCCTATCCTGAAATTCCTGATCCGTCTGATTCCGTTCGTGCTGACCTGGCTGATGTTTACGGGACTCTATATCTTCATGCCCAATACCAAGGTGAAATTCAAGCATGCACTGATCTCCGGCATCCTGGCCGGTTCGGCTTATCAGGCATTTCAGTTCCTGTACATCAGCAGTCAGTTGTGGGTGTCCAAATACAATGCCATTTACGGTAGTTTCGCCGCTCTCCCGATGTTCTTGTTATGGTTGCAGATATCATGGACCATCTGCCTGTTCGGTGCCGAGCTGACGTATGCCGGCCAGAACATCCGCAACTTCAGTTTCGACAGAGATACGCAGAACATCAGTCGCCGTTACCGCGATTTCATATCTATCTTAATCATGTCTCTTATAGCCAAACGTTTCGAAAACAACGAAACGCCTTACACCGCCGAAGAGATATCCGAAGAACATCGCATCCCGATTCGGCTGACCAATCAGATACTTTACCAACTGCAGGAGATACACCTGATTCACGAAGTAGTCACCGATCAAAAAAGCGAGGATATCGCATACCAGCCTTCCATCGACATTAATCAACTGAATGTAGCGCTATTGCTCGACCGGCTGGACACATACGGCTCAGAAGATTTTAAAGTCGATAAAGACGAGGAATTCAGCGAACAATGGAAGGTTTTGCTTGACTCCAGGGAAGAATATTATAAAAAGGCAAGCAAAGTATTGCTGAAGGACTTGTAGTTCAGCACGGGAAACGGTATCCAAACTCTTTCCACCACAGAGCGACACGGAGTCTCACGGAGGGTTTTCACCACAGATTACGCAGATTGACACAGATTAATAATTTCTTCCACCGAGAACCGGATGATATAATCCGTGAAAATCGGTGTAATCTGTGGTGAAATAAATTCCGTTTCCGATAAGAGCGATATGGGTTTTCTTTATGTCTCCTATCCGCAGAACCCATTCTGTATCACTCAGATCATTAATAGCTGTTATAAGAAATAATTTTCCCGCTTTCTTTCCGGATCTTCTTTCGTTTCTCTTTCACCGGATATCCGATCAGGATATCCAGCAATACACGCTTGGAAGAGGGAATACCGGTCAGGCTCTTTATCTCTTTTTCATCGAACCAGCCGAGTATACATGATCCCAGCCCTTCGCTTTCGGCAGCCAGCACCATGTGTGCAGCCACAATACCGATATCGATCAACGGAAAATGTTTTCCCTTCAGTTTTCCGCCCAGCCGCGAAGTAATGTTGGCAGACTCTTCTACAACGAGGATATGCACCGGAGCATCCTTGGCAAATTTATTCATTCCCAAGCCCGCAGCAGCCTTACCGACCTTCTCCGCCAATGACGGATCGGTCACTACCACGAACCTCCAAGGCTGGGCATTGCAGGCAGAAGGTGCCAGCCGTCCCGCTTCAAGGATGCGTTCCAGCTTATCTGCCTCCACAAGACGCGATTTATCGTAAGCCCTGTCACTTTGCCGGGCATTTACCAATTGCAGAAAGTCGTTCATACTTTTTTCACCTCTACTCCCCGGTCCACCTTATTTGTACTGGATCATCCGGCTGATATACTTGCCGATAATATCAAATTCCAGGTTGACAACACTGCCCTTCCCGAAAGTATGGAAATTGGTATGCTCGTAGGTATATGGGATAATCGCCACCTGAAAAGTATCGTCAGTCGGGTTGCATACCGTCAGGCTGACACCGTTGACCGTAACCGAACCCTTATCGACCGTAATATAGCCGCGCTTGGCCATCTCCTTGTCGAAAGCATATTTAAACGTAAAATACCAGCTTCCGTCTGCATCTTTGATATCGATACATTCGGCGGTCTGATCCACATGTCCCTGCACAATATGGCCGTCCAGACGTCCGTTCATCATCATGCTGCGTTCCACGTTCACCTTGTCCCCCACTTTCAGCAGACGAAGGTTCGACCGGTCCAGTGTCTCTTTCATGGCAGTCACAGTGTAGGTATCTTCAGTCATGCTGACCACGGTCAGGCAGACCCCATTGTGAGAGATACTCTGATCTATCTTCAATTCATTTACAAACGAACACTTCAGTGTGAAATGTATATTCTCCTGGTCTTTCACCAGTGCCACAACGGTAGCATACTCTTCTACGATTCCGGAAAACATAGTTCTATTTTTAATTTAGGATTCACAATTAAAACGGAGGTGTGACGCGACTCACATTCGCCCACCCCCTCACAGGGGTCAAAGATACAAAGAAAATGGGATTGGATAAAGAATCAACATAAAAAAGCGGGGCTTTTCACAAAGCCCCGCTTTTCAGTTTTCAATAGGTATTAGTTTTTTTAAGGTAAAAAGATTGTTTTCAGGATAACGATGCAAATATAGGTGCTTTTCTCGTTATGAACCAAATATAAAAACATGTCATATAACATCTTTTTGATTTTTCTTTGGATTTATTATCATTTCAAAAAAAACTCCTGTAACCGAACCGTTACAGGAGACAAATATATGACATTTTTTTAAGTAGCACTAATTTTTGTTTAAAAATTTGCGATTTATTATTTAGCAGGATAATGCTCTTCTACCTTGCCACTATGCTTCAAGACTTTAGCATCGATGAAAAAGACTATCTCTTCTGCAATATTCGTTATATGGTCGCCGGAACGTTCCAATTTACGGAATACTCCCACCAGATTGAGGCACGAGAGAGTGCTTTCCGGATGCTCTTTGATATATTCTGCCAAAACAGCCGTAGCCTCCGCATTGATCTCGTCCAATAAATTATCTTTAGCGAATACGGAGGTTGCCAGCTCCAGGCTCTCTTCGTTCAATGCGCGTTTTGCCACTTCAAGCATCGAAAGCACCTGTTTCTGCATCTCTTCCAGACGGAGTCGTTTCAGTAACTCTTCATCCAGAACCGGCTCTTCACTCTTCACTACAAAACGTGCGATTCCTTCTGCAAAGTCGCCCAGACGCTCCAGGTTGGTGTTGATTTTCAACATGGCCAACACAAAGCGAAGGTCGATAGCTACCGGATTATATAAAGCGATCACGTCTTCCACGTCGCTGTCTATCTTCAATTCGAAAGCATTCACCCTGCGTTCACGGACAATCACCTGCTGGGCCAGTTCCTTATCCAGGGTCAACACTGCCTCCCCTGCCCTGTCCAACTGGTTGTAAACCAATGTCCACATCTCGTCTATTTCCTTTTTCAGCAGAACAAGTTCTGATTCTATAAACTTCACCATATTCTATTAAATTTATTATTAAGCAAATATACAATATAAAATGATACATCGAGCTGCATACCGATCAATCGTATGTCATCCGAAACGTCCGGTTATATAGTTTTGTGTCGCTTCCTTCTCCGGGTTCGTAAAGATCTTCTTCGTGTCGCCAAACTCCACCATCTGCCCCATATAGAAAAACGCCGTCTTATCACTGACACGTGCAGCCTGCTGCATATTGTGCGTCACAATCACAATGGTATACCGTTCTTTCAACTCGTGTATCAACTCTTCCACCTTTGCCGTCGAAATAGGGTCGAGCGCCGAAGCAGGTTCGTCCATCAACAGCACCGAAGGCGATACAGCCATTGCGCGTGCGATACAAAGACGCTGCTGCTGTCCGCCGGACAAGGCAAAAGCCGATTCTTTCAGTTTGTCCTTCACTTCATCCCAAAGCGCGGCACCCTTCAGGGTCTCCTCCACCCGCTGACGGATAAAGGCATTATCTTTCACTCCATTCACTCTCAACCCGTAAGCCACGTTTTCAAAAATGCTTTTCGGAAAAGGATTGGGACGCTGGAACACCATGCCTACATTTTTACGTAGCTCGTCCACCTGCACTCCCTTGTCATAGATGTTTTCGCCGTCTATGCGGATCTCTCCCGTCAGGCGGGTTGCAGGAATCAAGTCGTTCATCCGAATTAAAAAGGCGTAGAAAAGTAGATTTCCCACATCCGGAAGGACCTATAAACGCGACTACCGATTTTTCTTCAATCTCCATACTGATCCCCTTCAGTGCATGGAAGTCACCATACCAGAAGTTCACGTCACGCGCATCAATTTTTACTGTTGTATCCATATCTTTTGTTGTACTCCGTCACTAAGAAACAGTTTCTAATTCATTTTTACTTTCTTCTCAAAATACTTTCGCAAGGCATTGGCCAGCAGGTTCACCAGGAGTATGATTACAATCAGTACCAAGGCCGTTCCATAAGCCAGAGGCAACTGCGCCTCCATATCCGTTCCGCTGGTCGATATCACATACAAGTGATAGGGCAATGCCATACATTGATCTAAGATGCTTGTGGGCAATTGCGGGAGGAAATACGCCGCACAAGTGAACAGGATCGGAGCCGTTTCTCCCGACACACGTCCCAAGGCCAGAATCAATCCGGTGATGATATTCGGCATTCCCATAGGCAGAATCACGTGCCAGATGGTCTGAAGCTTGGTAGCTCCCAGTGCACGGCTTCCCTCGCGCATGCTGTCAGGTATTGCCTTCAATGCCTCTTCCGTAGTACGGATCACCAAAGGTACGCAAAGCAGCCCCAACGTCAGCGAACCCGCCAGAATACTATCGCCGAAATCCATATAGTTAACAAACAGCGCCATACCGAAGAGACCGAAAACAATCGACGGAATACCGCTCAGGTTGTTGGTCATCACCCGGATAAAGCGTACCAGTTTGCCCTTCGGCGCATACTCGTTCATGTAAATACCACTCATCACACCCACCGGAAAGGCAAACAGCGCACTGCCCACCATCAGGTAGAATGTACCCACGATAGCCGGCCAGATGCCTCCTCCCGTCATCCCGTCAGTAGGAGCGGTGGTCAGAAAATCCCAGCTGATCACGCCGATACCCTTATAGATGATGAATCCCAGAATCGCGAACAAAATCAGCACAATGCATAAACTCAGCAGCCGGAATATGCCGAAAGCGATCCCCTGCGAACGTCTTTTAGCTTTTGTATTATTCAGTATTTCCATATTACTTACTACGTTTTACGCCCTTAGATGAAATGTACTCCACACTAAAGTTGATGATTAATGTAATGAAGAACAGCACTACCCCCAGCAAGAACAGAGCCTGATAGTGTGGTCCCCCTGCCGGTGCTTCTCCGAGTTCGGCCGCAATGGTTGCCGGGATTGTGCGCAAAGGTTCGAGAATGGTAGTGGGAATCACGGCGGCATTTCCGGTCACCATCAAAACCGCCATCGTCTCGCCGATAGCGCGTCCGATACCCAACACCACCCCCGAGGTAATGCCCGAGATCGAATAAGGGATCACTACTTTATAAATGGTCTGCCACTGCGAAGCTCCGAGTGCCAGGCTGGCTTCGCGCATGGCACGGGGACAGTTGCGCATGGCGTCTTCAGTCACCGTTATGATGGTGGGCAATGCCATGATGGCAAGCACAATGCTTCCCGCAAGTCCGCTCTCCCCCACCGGCAAATCAAATACTTTCTGAATCAAAGGTACAATCACGATCAAGCCGAAAAAGCCATATACCACCGAAGGAATACCGCTCAGCAACTCTATCACCGGCTTCAGCCAACTACGTACTTTCGAATCGGCCACCTCTGACATATAGATCGATACCGAAAGTCCGAACGGCAAAGCAATCAATATGGCAAACAGGCTCACCCAAAGCGTACCGGTTATCAGCGGCAGAAAGCCGAACAAAGGTGCGGGAGTAGCCGTCGGAAACCATTCCGCTCCGGCAAAGACCTCCTTCACAGAAATGGTGTTATCCTTTATGAAATGTACCGCATCCGGCCGTACCACAAACTTCTGAGGAATAAAAGCAACGATACCGGGTGTTTTCTGAATCAGCTCCATAATCTTTTCCCCTGCATTCTCGTAGGCTTCTCCCAGTTCTTCTTCCGAGTAGTAGTGCGTGATGTCTTCCAGACGGAACACCCGGATCGGGAGATCTTCCCCCCCCAACTCTTTCCAGTTGGTGATCTCTTCATCAAAGACATCTTTAATTTGCATCGGTGTCAGTTCGCTTACCTTATTATCTTTGTTCAGCGCCAGCACATATCCCTCTTCAATAACCTTGCTGCTGAACAGGCCGAATGCCTCGGTAAAAAGGAAAAGCACAATCAGCAGAATCGTAATACTCGTTACAAAACCGCTACAGGTCAATATTCCTTCTATAATTCTTTCAAAAACCTTCTTCATACCTTTTGATTTTCATGATGCAAAGAAACGGAGTAAGTATTAAGGAGGTGTGAATACGGTTTGAAGGAACTGTTTCAAACCTGTTACGTTTCTGTTACAAGACAAGATGCAGCACGTTTTGAAACAGGAATGTAACACGCTATTGCTTTATTTGCACATAAAATAGAATCCACCACAAGATTCACCACAGAGTAACACAGAGTCTCGCAGAGAACACAGACTCTCGCAGAGAAATTCGTTTTCTCTAAAATACTGTAACAAAAGATTAAAGACCTGTGGAACTCTGTGTTACTCTGTGGTGAATCAAACTCAAAACTTAATCATATGAAAGTTAGAACTATCTTATTCGCCGCCCTCTCACTCGCAGCATTGCATGCCAACGCTCAGCGCATCAAAGGCAGTGACACCGTACTGCCCGTAGCCCAGCAAACCGCCGAACGCTTCATGAACCGTGAACCCGACGCCCGTGTCACAGTCACCGGAGGCGGTACAGGGGTAGGCATCTCCGCCCTGATGGACAACACCACTGACATCGCCATGGCTTCACGCCCCATCAAATTCAGCGAAAAGATGAAAGCCAAAGCCGCCAAACGGGATATAGACGAAGTGATCGTCGCTTACGATGCGCTGGCTGTCGTTGTACACCCGTCCAATCCGGTGAAAAAACTCACCCGCCGGCAACTGGAAGACATCTTCCGCGGAAAAATAACCAACTGGAAACAAGTGGGAGGCGACGACCGCAAGATCGTGGTTTACTCTCGCGAGACCTCTTCCGGCACCTACGAGTTCTTCAAAGAGAGCGTCCTCAAGAACAAGAATTATATGAGCAGCAGTCTCTCCATGCCCGCCACCGGAGCCATTATCCAATCCGTCAGCCAGACCAAAGGGGCAATCGGCTATGTAGGGCTCGCTTATGTGTCGCCGCGCATCAAGACTCTGTCCATCTCGTATGATGGCGAGCACTATGCCACCCCGACCGTAGAGAACGCCACCAACAAGACTTATCCCATCGTCCGCCCCCTCTACTACTATTATGATGCAAAGAACAAAACACAAATCGCTCCCCTGCTCGAGTTTATTCTCTCTCCCGAAGGACAGGATATTATAAAAAAGAGTGGATATATACCCGTGAAATAAGGATATACAAAAAAAATATCCTACTTTTGCAGCAACTTATTAGCTACGAGCTTTTATAATAATGACAGATATGACAGATATAAAAAACGAAGAAGCAGGCGAAAAGAAAAGCCTCAATTTCATTGAACAGGCAGTAGAAAATGATTTGAAAGCTGGAAAGAACGGGGGAAAAGTACAAACACGCTTCCCGCCGGAACCAAACGGTTACCTGCACATCGGGCACGCTAAAGCCATTTGTCTCGACTTCGGCATCGCTGCCGCACACGGCGGTGTGTGCAACCTTCGTTTCGACGACACTAACCCGACGAAAGAGGATATGGAATATGTAGAAGCCATCCAGGAAGATATCCGGTGGCTGGGATTCCAATGGGGCAACGTATATTATGCCTCAGATTATTTCCAACAATTATGGGACTTTGCCGTCACTCTGATTAAAGAAGGCAAGGCCTACGTAGACGAGCAGACTTCAGAACAGATAGCGCAACAGAAAGGCACTCCCACCCAACCCGGTGTCGAGAGTCCGTACCGCAACCGTCCGATCGAAGAGAGCCTTGCCCTGTTCGAAAAGATGAATAGCGACGAAGCCAAGGAAGGTTCCATGGTGCTTCGTGCCAAAATAGACATGGCAAGCCCCAACATGCACTTCCGCGACCCGATCATGTACCGCATCCTGCATGTGGCACACCACCGCACCGGAACCCAATGGAAAGCCTACCCGATGTATGACTTTGCACACGGTCAGAGCGACTATTTCGAAGGAGTCACCCACTCACTCTGTACACTCGAGTTCGTGCCTCACCGCCCTCTTTACGATCTGTTCATCGACTGGCTGAAAGAAGGCAAGGACCTGGACGACAACCGTCCCCGTCAGACGGAGTTCAACAAACTGAACCTGAACTACACGCTGATGAGTAAACGCAACCTGCTGATCCTGGTGAAGGAAGGACTGGTGAACGACTGGGACGATCCCCGTATGCCGACTCTCTGCGGATTCCGCCGTCGCGGCTATTCTCCCGAATCCATCCGTAAGTTCATTGATAAAATAGGTTACACCACTTACGATGCACTCAACGACTTCGCCCTGCTCGAAAGCGCCGTACGCGAAGACCTGAATGCCCGTGCCACCCGTGTATCTGCCGTACTGAACCCGGTGAAACTGATCATCACCAACTATCCCGAAGGACAAGTTGAGGAACTGGAAGCCATCAACAACCCCGAAGATCCGACAGCCGGAAGCCATACCATCGAGTTCAGCCGCGAACTGTGGATGGAACGCGATGACTTCATGGAAGATGCCCCGAAGAAATATTTCCGCATGACTCCGGGACAGGAAGTGCGTCTGAAGAATGCCTACATCGTAAAATGTACAGGCTGCAAGAAAGACGAGAACGGCACCGTGACCGAGGTATACTGCGAATACGATCCCAACACCAGAAGCGGCATGCCCGACGCCAACCGCAAAGTGAAAGGCACCCTCCATTGGCTCAGCTGCAACCATTGCCTGCCGGCAGAGGTGCGTCTGTACGACCGTCTCTGGAAAGTGGAAAACCCGCGCGACGAAATGGCAGCCATCCGTGAAGCCAAAGGTTGCGACGCCCTCGAAGCCATGAAGGAAATGATCAATCCGGATTCACTGACCGTACTGCCCCATTGCTATATAGAGAAGTACGTGGCCGACATGCCCGCGCTCTCTTATCTGCAATTCCAGCGTATCGGTTATTTCAATATCGACAAAGATTCCACCCCCGGACATCTGGTATTCAACCGCACCGTAGGACTGAAAGATACCTGGGGAAAGATCAATAAATAATTTTGGGCAAGGGAGCGTGTGTCGGAACTCACCACAGGGGACACACCTCCCCCTCCGTCGAATCGAATGATTATTAACTGTATAATTGCTAATTAAATTGGGCAGAAAAAACTCCCCGTCCGAAAGAGAGCGGGAATTACAGAACCTTATCGCACAATACGAAGCGGTAAAAGCCAAAAACGAATCGCTATACCTGGACGGTGACCAATTGGCTGATATTGCCGATCTATATGCCTCCGAACGTAAGTTTAAGGAAGCCCAGGAGGTCATAACATACGGACTCGGACTCCATCCGGGACACACCGACCTCATGGTCGAACAGGCTTACCTGTTCCTGGATCTCAATCAACCCCAAAAGGCCAAAGAGGTGGCCGAACTCATCACCGACACTTACTCCTCCAACGTAAAACTACTCCTGGCCGAACTGCTGCTGAACGAAGGTAAACTGGATGCCGCCGACCAAATGCTCGACAGCATAGAAGAGGAAGAGAAAAACGACCTGGGCATCCTGGTCGATATTGTCTACCTGTACACCGACTTAGGTTATCCGGAGAAAGGCGTACAATGGCTCAAACGGGGTGCGGAGATGTACAAAGATGACGAAGACTTCCTGGCAGCCACCGCCGATTGCTACGGTGCGGCCGGAGCAGAATACATAGAGCAAGCCATCGTTGTCTTCAACAAGCTGATCGACAAGAATCCCTATAACCCGGCTTATTGGGTAGGCCTGGCCAAATGCCAGTTTGCCACCAAAGATTTCGATAAAGCCATCGAGTCCTGTGACTTTGCCATCGCAGCCGACGAAGAATTCGGCGAAGCCCACATCATCAAGGCACACAGCCTCTTTCATCTTGAGAACATCGAGGGAGCCATCGTTGAATACCGGAAAGCCCTGAAGTATAAAACGCTCTCCCCCGAATTTACATATATGTTCATCGGACTGGCCTACACCCAGCAGGAAAATTGGGCTGAAGCCAACGAAAGTTACAGCATGGCTCTCCGGGCGATCGAAGAAAACGGTAACGGTTCTTCCCCGCTATTGTCCGATATCTATTCAAACAAAGCACTCTGCGCTTCCCGCCAGGGCGACTCGGAAGAAGCCCACCGGCTTTGCCGACTGGCAAAAGAGCTCGCCCCCCAGGATGCAGAGCCCTACCTGCTCGAGGGACGCATCTATATGGAAGAGGATAATTTCGACCTGGCCCGTGCAGAGTGGGCATTAGCTCTCCGCTATGCTCCCGAAGCAGATACCTGGATGGAAATAGGCAACTACAGCCTCGAGTTCCGCATGCTCGAGAACGCACGCTTCTGCTTCGAGCAGGTGCTGGAAGAAGATCCCGAGTACCCCAAGATCTGCGAACAACTGGCCGCCGTATGCCTCGTCCTTCAGGATCATGAAGGATTCAAGAAATACAACGCGATGTCCGGCGATTCCATCAATCTCGACTCCCTCCGGGATACGATACTGGAAATGGGTGTCGACGGAGAACAGATGCTTCGCGAACTGGACGATTTTTTAAAAGACGAAAAATAATCAAGTTCACCACAGAGTTCCACAGAGATTATTTTCTCTTCATATCTTATCAACAAGAGATTAAAAAACTCTGTGGTACTCTGTGGTAAATCAAAAAAACAAAACTATATCAATTCAATCTAAATTAAACAAATGGAATCTGTAGCCTTCATTCAGTGGTGCTTAGACCACCTCAATTACTGGACCATTACTTTATTAATGACCATTGAAAGTTCTTTCATTCCTTTTCCATCCGAAGTAGTCGTTCCTCCGGCAGCCTACAAAGCGGCAGTCAACGAAGAGCTGAACATCTATCTGGTAGTGCTCTTCGCCACCCTGGGAGCCAACCTCGGTGCTATTATCAATTACTATCTGGCCCGCTGGCTGGGACGTCCCATCGTCTACAAGTTCGCCAACAGCCGTTTCGGACACATGTGCCTGATCGATGAAGCCAAAGTGCAGCATGCCGAAGAATATTTCGACAAGCACGGAGCACTCTCCACTTTTATCGGTCGCCTGATTCCCGCTGTCCGCCAGTTGATCTCCATCCCTGCAGGACTTGCCCGCATGAAGCTGCACACGTTCCTGATCTACACCACTCTGGGTGCCGGATTATGGAACACTATCCTCGCTGCCATCGGTTATTATCTTTCCACCGTACCCGGCATCGAAAGCGAAGAGCAACTGCTTGCCAAAGTAACAGAATACAGCCATGAACTGGGCTACTGCTTCATCGTCATCGGAGTCTTCATCGTAGGTTTCCTTGTCTACAAAGGAATGAAGAAAAAGAAATAGTGCCTCCACAGCAAGAATCAGCATTCACCACAGAGTAACACAGAGCAACACAGAGTGAACTTAATCTATCGATAACGAATGGTAGTGAACTCTAAGAACTTTGTATTACTCTGTATTACTCTCTACTCTCTATTACTCCGTGAGACTCTGTGATACTCCGTGGTAAAACTCCGCCTTCATCCCTCCCTCAAAAAAAATCTTTCTTTTTTTCGTCCTCCATGCAGTACCTTTATATTTTCTGCATTTACTTATTGTACGTACACCAAACCAGTTATTGACAATTCATCAAAAAAACAAATCCTAGGCCTTACAGTTGTTTGATGAAAAAGCAATTTATGTAACAAATTTAATGTTTAAAAAAATGAAAAAAGATTTCAACTTAACCAAGCTTTTTTATTCTTTTGCGATTGCTTTCTCAGTGGTAACCTTGTCTTCTTGCAACAACGATGACAATTCTCCGCTTCCTCCTCCATCCACCAACGATGTGGCAGGCACCTATAACGGAAAAGTACTGATAACTCCGGTGACTCCCGCCACTGTAAAAGAAAATGCCGGAGAAGCTCCCCAGGGACAAGACGTAAACGCTACGGTGAAAAATGACACGGTGTTCTTCGACAAATTGCCGGTAACCGAACTTATTACCTCCATTGTAGGCGATAAAGACAAAGCGGAAGCCATTGTCAAAGCCATCGGTGACGTAAAATACAAAGTAGGCTACAAGCCGGCTCTCAACACAGAGAAGGACAGCATCTACCTTGCTTTCGATCCGAAACCGTTGACCCTTCAACTGCCTGCAGCCGTAGAAGGCCAGGAAGGACAGACTGTTACCGTAACCATTTCGTCTCCGGACAAAGGCAGCTTTGCTTACAAGAAAAATCAGTTGAAGTTGAAGCTCAGCGCCGATAAAGTGGAACTGGCAGGCGTAGCGGTACCTGTTCCTCAGACACTGTTCGACTTCGATATGACCAAAAAGAAGTGATTGCCTGTTCAACACACGTAACAAGCAGTAGTCATAGGGGGTAGAGCCTGTAAAGACAGGCTTTATACCCGCATGAAAAAGTCCGTGCTCTCACCCCCCCGGAGTGAACACGGACTTTCTGTTCCTTGAAACCATTCAAAAAAAAAGATTATTTCACAGCAGCCAATGCCTTTTCATAATCCGGCTCCTGAGTAATCTCCGGCACAAGCTCTGTATAAGCTACTTTCCCGTCTTTCCCAATCACCACTACCGCACGCGCCAGCAGTCCGGCCAGCGGTCCGTCAGCCATCCTCACGCCATAGCTCTCGTCGAAGTCCGAAAAGCGGAAATCCGACAACGGAATCACGTTTTCGATACCCTCTGTCGTGCAGAAGCGTCCCTGCGCAAACGGCAAGTCTTTCGAAATGGCCAATACCACGGTATCCTTCATTCCGGCTGCCATTTTATTGAATTTACGCACCGAAGTGGCGCACACACCGGTATCCAGACTCGGGAAAATATTCAGAACAATATTCTTACCTTTCAGATCTTTTAGTGCGAAAGAAGATAAATCACTTTTCACCAGCTCGAAATCGGGAGCCACCTTTCCAACCTGTATAAATTCGCCAATCAGCTTTACCGGTTGTCCTTTGAAATTTGTTGTTGCCATAATTGATAACTCTAAGTTTTATTTACTATATTCTAAACAATCGGTGCAAGAACTTTGTTCACGATGGACAATAATCTAAAAAATAAAATTGATATGAAAACTTTATTCGACGAGATGGAACACGCAGTCAAAAACTGGTGGTTATCTCTTATTCTGGGTATTCTGTACATCATCGTGGCTCTCTGTCTGCTATTCGCACCGGGAAGCAGTTACATTGCCCTCAGCGTCATCTTCAGCATTTCGATGCTGATAAGTGGTATCATCGAAATCATCTTCTCCATCAGCAACCGGCGAGGCATCTCGTCCTGGGGATGGTACCTCGCAGGCGGTATCATCGATCTGATCTTAGGCATCTACCTGGTAGCCTATCCGCTGCTCAGCATGGAAGTCATACCGTTCATAGTCGCCTTCTGGATGATGTTCCGCGGTTTCTCCGCCACAGGCTATTCTATGGACCTGAAGCGTTATGGCACCCGTGAGTGGGGATGGTACATGGGATTCGGCATCCTCGCCATCATTTGTTCGCTGATCATCCTGTGGCAGCCGGCCGTAGGTGCCCTCTACGTTATATATATGCTGGCATTCACTTTCCTGATCATCGGATTCTTCCGTGTCATGTTGTCCTTCGAACTGAAAAGCCTTCATAAACGATCAACGGTGATGAACGGTAAATGATAAACATTGAATGAACCCCTATTCACCACAGATTACACAGATTAACACAGATATTTTAATTTAACTCTCAGTAAAATAAATTATTAATCTGTGAGAATCCGTGTAATCTGTGGTGAATTATGACTCCCCTAACCGTTACTAATACATCGTTTTCATAAACCGGAACAGGGTTGTTCTGGATACCCCCATCTTCTCCGCCAATTCCGAGTAAGTAGTTCCTTTGTCAAGTTCTTTGGTAAGTACGCGCTTATTGGCACGCAGCAATTTTATTTTAGGCGTATCCCCTTTCTTTCGGCCTAAAGTCATTCCTTCCTGCTTTCTGCGTGCGAGAGCTTCTTTGGTACGCATCGAAATCAGGTTCCTTTCTATTTCCGCCATCAGTCCGAACGCGAATCCCAGCACCTTGCTGTTGATGTCGTCCTGAAACACATAGCCCTCTTTGGTGCTATAGAGCACTACCTGCTTCTTAATACAAAAATTCAGGATAGTCATAATCTCGAGCAGTGTACGGCTCAATCTCGAAATCTCCGTTACAATCAGTGTATCCCCGGGATGCATTCTCTTCAATAACTCTGATAGCTTTCTGTCTTTTGTGCTCACGCTTCCGCTTACGGTCTCTGTGTACCACTTGTCAATCGACAACCCATTCTTCTCTGCAAATCGCATAATCTCTTCCTTCTGATTAGCCAAAAACTGTTTTTCCGTACTTACTCTCAAATAAGCTATTACCATAATTCATGTTTTTAAATGATTAATACACCACGAAAAAACGGCTATTCATTCAAATACGGGACACTTTTTACGTTCCTTTTTCTCATGCCACTTGGGTATTTCTGAAACTTTCATTCGTCTATACATTTATGCTATTGATTTTTTACTAATTTCCAGCATATTTTCCAATCTGTCACTCAAAATCTTTTTTATTATAAACCGTGTTCTTGAACACACTAAAAAGAACAAGAAAATGGAAATAGAAAAATTCATTAAATCTTTAGCAAGAAAAGCGAAGTTAGGCGGGCGTTACAGCACAGCCAATACCTACCTCTACACTTTGCACAGTTTTCAGAAGTTTGCGGGAAAAGCCTCACTGACTTTTGAAGAGATCACTCCCGAGAGTATCAAGGAGTACGAGCAATACTTAATCCTCAACGGGAAACGGTACAACACGATCTCGCTCTACATGCGCATGTTGCGTTCCATCTGCAATCAGGCATCGGAGCAGAACATAGCTTCGCTCAACACCCGCGAGCTGTTTGAGAATGTTTTCATCGGCAACGAACCCACTGCCAAGCGGGCCATCTCACCCGCCATCATTTCCCGCCTGCTCGAAGCAGATTTCAGCAAGAACAGCCGGCTCGATTTTGCCCGCGACCTCTTCTTGCTAAGCTTCTACCTGAGGGGAATCCCGTTTGTCGACCTGGTACATCTCCGCAAGACCGATGTGCAGGGAAACATGCTCGTTTATTTCCGCCAGAAAACGGGACAGCAACTTACGGTAATCATAGAAAACTGCGCCAAAGTGATCTTGCGTAAGTATGCCTCGCTTTGCAAAGAATCCGTCTATCTGCTGCCCGTCATCAGCGCAGCCGGAGAGGAGGGGCACAAGCAGTACCGAAGTGCATTGAGGGTATACAACAAACGCCTCAACCAGATATCCGGAATACTGAAATTGAAGACTCCGCTGACCTCTTATGTGGCACGCCACAGTTGGGCGACCACGGCCCTGCAGAAAGGGGTTCCGGTTTCAGTGATCAGTGCGGGAATGGGGCATGCTTCAGAGAAGGTGACATACATTTATCTGGCATCTTTTGATAACAAAACGCTCAGTAACGCAAATAAAAAAGTGATTGCCGCCGTGAGATTTAAGAAAGAGGAGGAGGAGTGATAATAGCTGTTCTCTTACTTATTAGGTAATAGAACAGATTCATTTGTTTTATCGCTGCAAAAATAGAGATAATAATTGAAACTCCACAAACAAAATGATAATTTCTTTTCTATAAAAGTGGATTATAACCAGTTGAAGTATCAGTTTGAAATAATTTATTCACTTAATAGAAATATTAGTCATAATTCCTGTTTGATGTAATTACTCAAACAGGAGTTTACAATTTGCAATAATTTGACATCAGAATTATATAATCCAGCCCCTGTTTTATGTTTAGTTAACCTCTAAAAGTTATATTTCATATCTTTTCGCTATTCCGCATTCTATTACCTAATAAGTAAGGGATCACTTTGTTCTATTACCTAATAAGTAAGGGAACAAATTGCAATGCACACAGCAAGATGGTAGTTATTCAAACATTAACGACAACTATCGCAAACATTTCTAAAAGTACAGTATGAAACAGGTATTGCGGTTCAATAAAGTCATTAAAAGGATTGTATTCACCGGAGATCTCATTCTCTTGAATGGCACCTTTCTGTCCTTGTACACCCTATTGGGGAGCAAATTTTTTGCAGATCCATTCATTCACTCACTTCCCCAAGTACTGGTATTGCTCAACTTATGCTACCTGGTTAGCAACATGTCTTCAGGTATCATATTGCACCGCCGTGTAGTACGTCCCGAGCAAATCGTATGGCGTGCCTTACGCAACAGTGCGGGACACGCCTTGTTTTTTTCCTGCGCGCTCACCTTTGGAAACTTCGGCATCCTTTCCGCCCGCTTTTTCTTACTGTTCTACATTGCGTTCACTCTGCTGTTGGTTTGTTACCGGTTATTGTTCCGCAAGATCCTGAAGTCCTATCGTAAGCATGGAGGCAACTCCCGCAGCATCATTCTGGTGGGAAGCAATAGCAATATAATCGAACTCTACCATCAAATGACGGACGACGTCACTTCCGGATTCCGTGTCATTGGCTACTTTGACGACCAGCCAGGCAGCCGCTTCCCCGAAAAGGTGAACTATCTGGGAAAACCCGGTAAGATTGTGGACCGCCTGAAGCAGGGAGGAGTCGAGCAGGTTTATTGTTGCCTGCCTTCGGCCCGCAGCGAAGAGATTCTCCCCATCATCGACTATTGCGAAAATCACCTGATACGCTTTTTCAGTGTCCCCAACGTGCGCAGCTATCTGAAGCGGCGCATGTACTTCGAGCTCCTGGGCAACGTGCCCGTACTCTGCATCCGCCAGGAGCCGCTCAGTTTTGCCGAAAACCGATTCAGGAAGCGTGTGTTCGACATCGCTTTCTCGCTCTTGTTTCTTTGCACCCTCTTCCCCATTATCTATGTCATTGTCGGGCTGACCATCAAAATCACCTCGCCGGGTCCCATCTTCTTCAAGCAAAAGCGCAGTGGAGAAGACGGACGGGAATTCTGGTGCTACAAGTTCCGCTCCATGAAGGTGAACACGCAGAGCGACACCCTGCAGGCCACCTTGCACGATCCCCGCAAAACGCGCTTCGGCAACTTCCTGCGTAAAAGCAGCATCGACGAACTCCCGCAGTTCATCAACGTGCTGATGGGCGACATGTCGGTAGTAGGCCCCCGCCCCCACATGCTGAAACACACGGAACAATACTCACAACTGATCAACAAATACATGGTCCGCCATTTCGTGAAACCGGGTGTCACCGGCTGGGCGCAAGTCACCGGCTTCCGCGGAGA
>ENA-OQIF01000180-OQIF01000180.1-human-gut-metagenome-genome-assembly--contig:-NODE-180-length-33476-cov-4.800624_pt1 | contig 33476 bp, 26 predicted proteins | sample MGYA00242574_ERZ504738 | MGnify/ENA primary metagenome ERZ504738 (study PRJEB26092, sample SAMD00036437) | human gut metagenome | host: Homo sapiens | study: EMG produced TPA metagenomics assembly of...
GGCTACTCTGGTTTTCGATGGAGCCATGAGTCATGCACATGTCTATATCAACGGACAAGAGGCCGGTTATTGGCCTTACGGTTACAATAGTTTTTTATGTGGATGCCACTCCTTATTTGAAACCGGGTGAAAAGAACACATTGGCGGTTCGTCTTGAAAACGAGAACGAATCTTCACGTTGGTATCCCGGTGCCGGATTGTATCGCAATGTACATCTGGTAGTGAACGAAGATGCCCATATTCCTACTTGGGGTACTCAGCTGACTACTCCTGTAGTGAAAGATGAATTTGCAAAGGTAAACCTGAAAACAAAACTCGATGTACCAGCCGGAAAAGCATTCGAAGGATATCGTATTGTTACCGAACTGAAGGATAAGGATGGTAAAGTGGTGGCAGCCAACGAAAAGAAGGGAGGTCCGTTCGATGACAATGTTTTCGAACAAGATTTCGTAGTGACTTCTCCGGCTTTGTGGACTCCGGATACTCCGCATCTTTATAGTGCCGTTTCTAAAGTATATGAGGGGAATACTCTGAAGGATGAATATACTACTTCATTCGGTATTCGTTCCATTGAGATTATTCCGAATAAAGGTTTCTTCCTGAATGGAAAGAAAACCATGTTCAAAGGTGTGTGCAATCACCATGATCTCGGACCGTTGGGAGGTATTGCCAATGATGCCGGTATTCGCCGTCAGATTCGTATCCTGAAAGACATGGGCTGCAATGCCATCCGTACTTCACATAATATGCCTGCTCCCGAATTGATTAAAGCTTGTGATGAAATGGGCATGATGATAATGGCCGAGTCATTTGACGAGTGGAAAGCAGCCAAAGTACAGAATGGTTATCACAAAGTGTTTGATGAATGGGTAGAGAAAGATCTGGTGAATCTGATTCATCAGTATCGCAATAATCCGAGCGTGGTTATGTGGTGTATCGGTAATGAGGTGCCCGACCAGTGGAACGGTGACCGTGGACCGAAACTGTCACGCTTCTTGCAGGATATCTGCCATCGTGAAGATCCTACACGTCCTGTTACTCAGGGTATGGATGCTCCCGATGCAGTAGTCAATAATAATATGGCGGCTGTGATGGACGTAGCCGGTTTTAATTACCGTCCTCACAAATATCAGGAAAACTACAAGAAACTTCCGCAACAGATCATCCTGGGTAGCGAGACAGCTTCTACCGTTAGTTCACGTGGCGTTTATAAATTCCCTGTTGTCCGTCGTGCGATGCAGAAGTATGACGATCATCAGTCTTCATCATATGATGTAGAGCATTGCGGTTGGTCCAATCTTCCGGAAGACGATTTTATCCAGCATGAGGATTTGCCTTATTGCATTGGTGAGTTCGTATGGACCGGATTCGATTATTTAGGCGAACCGACTCCGTACTATACCGATTGGCCCAGCCACTCTTCGTTGTTTGGAATTATAGACCTTGCCGGACTTCCGAAAGACCGTTATTATCTCTATCGCAGTCATTGGAATAAAGATAAGGAAACGCTGCATATCTTGCCTCACTGGAATTGGGAAGGACGTGAGGGTGAAGTTACCCCGGTATTTGTATATACCAATTATCCTTCGGCTGAACTGTTTATTAACGGCAAAAGTCAGGGTAAGCGTACAAAGGATCTCTCCGTTACGGTAAACAATAGCGGTGACTCTACTTCTGTGGCCAACTTCAAACGTCAGCAACGTTATCGCCTGATGTGGATGGATACGAAATACGAGCCGGGTACTGTAAAAGTGGTTGCTTACGATAAAGATGGCAAAGCCGTTGCTGAGAAGGAAATTCATACAGCCGGAAAGCCCGATCACATTGAGTTGGTGGCAGACCGTAGCGTGATTGACGCCAATGGTAAAGATCTCTCATTTGTGACAGTGAAGGTAGTCGATAAAGAGGGTAATCTTTGTCCGCTGGCAGACAATGAGATCAGTTTCAAGGTGAAGGGAGCAGGTACTTATCGTGCAGGAGCCAATGGTAATCCGGCTTCTCTTGAGTCATTCCAGACCCCGAAGATGAAAGTATTCAGCGGTATGATGACAGCGATTGTGCAGTCTACTGAAAAAGCAGGAAAGATCACACTTGAAGCAACAGGAAAAGGCCTGAAAAAAGGTACATTGCTGATCGAAAGCAAATAATCTGTTCAGATAGAGTAAGAAAGGAGGGCATCCGGGCAACCAGATGCTCTCTTTTTTTGTTATATTTTATATGCGAACCCTTCAAATGTTAATAGTATGAAACAACACCGGATCATCTGTATACCGACATTGACTTTTGCCCTGCTTCTGATGTTTACTCCCTCTATCTTGCAGGCGCAGGATAAGCCCGTTTTTCCCATTGATTCACTTATTACAGTAGGATATGCTACCGGAAATAAGAAAAACATTTCCGGTTCAGTAGAAAAAATTACGGAGTTGGGCATGAATAAAGATCAGATAACCAATCCGCTGGAGGCGATTCGCGGACGTGTTCCCGGACTTACCATACAAAAGGAACCAACGGACCGGCAGCTTTGGATGCCGTACGTTTGCGGGGAACTACTTCATTGACCAGTGGTAACGACCCTTTGATCATTGTCGATGGTGTATTTGGTGACCTCAGTATGCTCACTTCTATTTATCCTACCGATATAGAGAGTTTCACTATTCTCAAAGATGCTTCCGAGACAGCTCAATATGGTTCCCGCGGTGCTTCCGGTGTTATTGAAATCACGACAAAGAAAGGAATCCGGGGTAAAACCAGGGTTAGCTACAATGGGAGTTTTGGTATCTCTTCTGTCTATAAAAATCTGGAAATGCTCTCCGGAAATGAATTTCGCAATCTGGCCCGGCAGCAAGGTGTTGCCATACTCGACAAAGGAAATGAAACGGATTTTCTGAAAGAGATAGAGCAGACTGGTTTGCAGCAGAATCATCATGTTGCATTTTATGGCGGGACGGATGCTTCCAGTTATCGTGTTTCGTTGGGCTTTATGGATCGTCAAGGTATCATTCTGAATGAAGATATGAAAAAACTTCACTTCGAATATGAACATGACCCAACATGTGTTTGACGATTTTTTAGTCTGTGAACTAGGTATGTTTGGCTCTATTCAAAAGAATCATAATTTGTTTGACCTTCAAAAAACGTTCTATTCGGCTGCTACTTTTAATCCTACTTATCCCAATCACCGAAATCCGGAGACTGATTCCTGGGATCAGATTACCAATGCCAGCCAGATCACTAATCCACTGGCTTGGATGGAAGTGAAAGATCATGATGCTACATCACATATCAGTACCCATGCCCGGCTGACTTTTAATTTATTTCGTGAACTGAAACTGATTCTTTTCGGTTCTTATACCTATAATATTGTAGAAAACTCCCAATATTTGCCTACGGCTGTGTGGGCTCATGGACAGGCATACAAGGGGACCAGGAAAATGGAGTCACTGCTTGGCAATCTGATGCTGACTTACAAAAAGAAATGGAACAAGCATTATTTTGATGTACTGGCACTGGCCGAACTGCAAAAAGAAACTTATAGCGGCTTTTATACTACTGTGACCAATTTCAATACCGATCAGTTTGGTTACAATAATCTTCAGGCAGGTGCCATACGGCTTTGGGAAGGAACAAATTCTTATTTTGAACAGCCCCGACTGGCATCTTTTCTCGGACGTTTCAACTATACGTTTGCCGACCGGTATATCTTCACGGTGAATGCACGTACCGATGCTTCTTCTAAATTTGGTGCCAATCATAAATGGGGATTTTTTCCATCCGTATCGGGCGCTTGGGTTGTCAGCGAGGAAAAGTTCATGAAGCGTATTCCGTTGGTCGATAATTTGAAACTTCGCATTGGCTACGGTTTAGCCGGCAATCAGAGTGGCATTGACTCCTATACGACACTTAATTTGGTGAAACCCAATGGAGTGGTACCTGTCGGTAGTTCACAAGTGGTGACTTTGGGTAATATGCGTAATACCAATCCCGATTTGAAGTGGGAAGTAAAACGCACTTTCAATGCGGGAGTAGATCTTGGTATGTTTGGCAACCGGCTTCTTTTCTCTCTTAATTATTATAATTCCAAAACCTCTGATATGCTCTATCTGTACAACGTCAGTGTACCGCCTTTCACCTATAACACTCTTTTGGCCAATATTGGTTCCATGCGTAATAGCGGTACGGAGATAGCTGTCGGCCTCACCCCCTTGAAGACTCAGGATATGGAACTGAATGTTAATGTCAATGTTACTTTTCAGCAAAACAAGTTACTCTCTTTAAGTGGGATGTACGGTGGAGAAAATATCTCGGCGCCTGAATACAAAAGTCTGGCAAGTCTCGACGGAGCCGGATTTCATGGTGGATACAACCATATTGTCTATCAAATGGTAGGTCAACCTTTAGGTGTTTTCTATCTGCCCCATTGCAAGGGACTTATTGCCGATGGAAATGGCGGATATACCTATGACATTGCCGACCTGAATGGGGGAGGGGTAAGTCTTGAAGATGGTGAGGATCGTTATGTAGCAGGACAGGCTGTCCCTAAAACTTTACTCGGTTCCAATATCAGTTTCCGCTATAAGCGTTTCGATCTGTCGGTACAGGTGAACGGCGCATTCGGTCATAAAATCTATAACGGCACTTCACTGACCTATATGAATATGAATATTTTTCCCGATTACAATGTGATGAAGAAAGCTCCCGGACGCAATATCAAAGATCAGACTGCTACAGACTACTGGCTGGAAAAGGGAGACTACATCAATTTTGATTACGTTACTGTCGGATGGAATGTTCCGGTAACGAAGTGGAAAAAGTATGTGCAATCTTTCCGTCTCGCGTTCACTGTCAACAATCTGGCTACTATCACAGGCTACTCCGGTCTGTCACCCATGATCAACAGTTCTACAGTCAATTCTACCTTGGGTGTGGATGATAAACGGGCTTATCCTTTGGCGCGTACCTATACTCTCGGTTTAAGTATTAATTTTTAATGGGAGGATGAGTTATGAAAAGTCGTTATATATGTATGTTCGCCTGTCTTTGGGGACTCGGTTTTCTGTTTTCATGTGATGGTTTTCTGAATGAGAATCCTAAAGATAAGATTCCTGAGGAAGATGCTTATAAGAATCTAACAGATTTATATTATAATGCAGTGGCCTCCTTGTACAATAACATCGGAGGTTACAGTGATAGCCAGGGTTTGCAGGGGACCGGCAGAGGAATTTACGATCTGAATACTTTTACCACTGATGAGGCTATTATGCCTACACGTGGCGGTGACTGGTACGATGGCGGGTTCTGGCAAGGACTTTTCCTGCATCGGTGGGGAGTGGATAATGATGCCATTCAAGCCACGTGGGAATATTTATATAAGGTGGTCAGTCTTTGCAATCAGTCACTCGAACGGATCGATACGTACCAGCAGACCCATAACGATGAAGAACTGCCTGTCTATCGGGCGGAGGTCCGCGCTTTCCGTGCTTTGTATTATTATCATTTAATGGATTTGTTTGCCCGTGTCCCTTTGGTTCTTTCATCATCCACTCCTTTGAAAGAAGTGAAGCAGAACAGTCGCAAAGAAGTTTTCGATTTTGTAGTGAAAGAGCTGCAGGAGTCTGAACCCTTGCTGGAAACGGCATATAGCAATCGTTCCGGCAATTATTACGGACGCATTACACGTCCCGTAGCCTGTTTTTTACTTGCTAAACTTGCCTTGAATGCTGAAATATATACGGATAATAATTGGACCGACGGTCAATTTCCCGATGGAAAAGATATTTATTTTGAAGTAGATGGCGAGCGGCTCAATGCCTGGCAGACGGTAGAGGCTTATTGTGATGCCATCACTGCAATGGGATATCGGCTGGAAGATAATTATGAAGCGAACTTTGCTGTTTACAATGAATCTTCTGTTGAGAATATCTTCACCATCCCGATGAGCAAGGCTCTGTATACCAATCAGATGCAATATCTTTTTCGCTCCCGTCACTACAATCATGCCAAGGCCTATGGGTTGGGAGGAGAGAATGGTTCAAGTGCTACTGTGGAAGTCCTTCGTACGTTTGGATACGATACAGAGGCAGTCGATCCTCGTTTTGACAAATGTTATTTTGCCGGTATTGTATATGACCTCAAAGGAAAAGTCGTCACACTCGATGACGGTACCCAACTGGAATATTTCCCCTGGAAGGTGGATGTCGATATATCTAATACTCCTTATGAAAAGACTGCCGGAGCGCGGATGAAAAAGTATGCGATTGATGAAACTGCCACCAAAGACGGTAAACTGATGGAAAATGATATTGTACTCTATCGTTATGCCGATGTATTACTCATGAAAAGCGAAGCCAAGGTGCGTAATGGAGAAAATGGAGATGAAGAATTGAACCTTGTCCGTTCTCGTGTGAATGCTCCTTTCCGGACGGCTACATTAGCTAATCTATTGGCCGAACGTCAGTTGGAGTTTGCATGGGAAGGGTGGCGCAGGCAAGATTTTGATCCGGTTTTCGTCAATATACCCGCACTTATACGGGCAGACCTCAACTTTCGGGTGAGAAGAATGGTTATACTACGGTATTTCCCATTCCGGAAAAGGTTCGGTTAATGAACCCCAATCTGACACAGAATCCGGGGTATTGAGCTAACAAGGACGGGAAGTTGGAAGCGGCTGTCTCTAAATCGTAAGATAATCCATCATTATAGCAGAAAAGTCTATTTATCAGGTAAATCGTTCTTTTGTTCAGATATAAAATTGCCCGGGCAACATCAGGAGATGTAAGTCCGGGCAACATTTTATAGGGTACTCTCTGTATAAATCAGAGTAATTGGTAACGGAGCCGATTAGTCAAAGAGGCTTCTGAACTTCTTGAATATCTTTTCTTTGATTGAAGTACTCGGTTTAAAGTTCTTTGATTCCTCCAGTTTCTCCAGAGTGCTTTTTTCCTCTTTGCTCAACGTTTCGGGCACATATACACTAACGTTGACCAATAAATCTCCTGTACCGTAGCCGTTTACGCTTGGCAGACCTTTGCCACGCAGGCGGAGCACTTTACCCGGTTGTGTACCTGCTTCTATTTTCACTTTTACTTTGCCGTCAATGGTCGGTATTTCTACCGCACCTCCGATAGCTGCTGTGGGGAAGCTTAGCAATAGGTTGTACACCAGGTCATTTTCATCACGGATCAGTTCCGGATGTGGTTCTTCTTCTACCAGAATCAGCAGATCACCCGGTATACCGTTGTGCTTTCCGGCATTTCCTTTACCCCCCATAGAGAGTTGCATACCTTCTGCTACTCCGGCAGGAATCTTTACGGTTACTACTTCTTCGCCATATTCGATGCCTTCTCCTCCACAAACCTTACACTTGTCTTTAATGATCTTACCTTCACCATTACAAGTCGGACATGTGGTACGCGTCTGCATAGTTCCCAAGATCGTCTGTTGGTTGCGGATGACCGATCCGCTTCCTTTGCAGGTCGGGCAAGTCTCAGAACCGCTGTTTCCTTCCGCCCCGGTTCCATGGCAATGCGAACAAGGCACATATTTTTTCAGCTTAAATTTCTTTTCAACTCCTGTAGAGATTTCTTTCAAATTCAGCTTTACTTTCACTCTGAGGTCCGAGCCACGGAATTTTCTCTGTTGAGAACCTCCGCCTCCAAATCCGCCAAAGCCTCCGAAACCACCACCGAATCCGCCGCCGCTATGGCCGCCAAAAATATCACCGAACATAGAGAAAATGTCGTCCATAGACATTCCGCCGCTAAATCCGCCGAACGGTCCACCGTTTCCGGCTGCTCCGCTCATTCCTGCATGACCAAACTGGTCGTAGCGGGCACGCTTATCCGGGTTGCTCAGTACGTCGTAGGCTTCGGCTGCTTCTTTAAACTTTTCTTCCGCTTCCTTGTCACCCGGATTTTTGTCCGGATGATATTGGATGGCTTTTTTCCGGTATGCTTTCTTTATTTCTTCGACTGTTGACTCTTTCGTGACTTCCAGCACTTCGTAATAATCTCTTTTTTCTGCCATATTTTAGTTTCGTTGATTTTAGTTATGTTAGCAAGTTCGTTCATGTTCCGGTTATTCTCCCACAACTACTTTTGCATGGCGGATTACTTTACCGTTCAGCGTATATCCGGTCTGTACACAATCCAATATTTTACCTTTCTGTTCTTCTGTCGGGGCAGGAATCACAGCAATGGCTTCGTGATAGTCTGTATCCAACGGCTGGTCTTTGGTTTCAATCACCTTCACTCCATCCTGTGACAGGATAGACAGGAATTTATTGTATATCAGCTCAACACCCTCTTTCACGGCATTTACGTCTGTGGCTGTTTCCATAGTTGTCAGTGCACGTTCCATATCGTCGATTACCGGCAGAATGCTTTTGATACTTTTCTCACCACCATTCAGAATCAATTCGGCTTTTTCTTTGACGGTACGTTTGCGGTAGTTGTCAAATTCAGCCGAGAGCCGGAGGTATTTGTCTTTTTGATCTTCGATTTGAGCCTGAGCTTCTTCTAGCTCTTTTTCCAACTTTTCCTCTGCGGTCAGCGGTTCGGTTGCTTCAGTTGCTTCTTCGTTTTGCGACTGTCCTTCAACGGTATCCTGAATATCGTCTACTTTCAACTCTTCTTCTTGCTTGGTTTTCTTTTCTTTCGGATCCATATCTATTCTGTTTTTATTCTTGTTAAACGGATTTAGTTTCATGTCAATACGGCATTTTGATGTACTGGCTTTGCAGCAAAAACTTTGCCAGTTTGTCTGTTTTGCCAAAAAACGCAGCAAAGGTAATACTTTTATGTCAGATTGACACATTCCTGATAGTTCGTTATTCACTAAAAATGTCTACCTTTGTCACCGCGTTATTTTGATAATAAATAAATTAAGGAATAATAATAGAATGATTACAGTTTCTAACGTTTCGGTACAGTTTGGTAAAAGAGTCTTGTTTAATGATGTAAATCTGAAGTTTACAAGTGGAAATTGTTATGGTATCATCGGTGCTAACGGTGCCGGTAAATCTACTTTTCTGCGCACGATTTACGGTGACCTCGATCCTACAACCGGAAACATTACATTAGGTCCGGGCGAACGCCTTTCGGTGTTGAGTCAGGACCACTTTAAATGGGACGCTTTTACGGTAATGGATACCGTAATGATGGGGCACACAGTGTTGTGGGACATCATGAAACAGCGCGAAGCCCTTTATGCTAAAGAAGATTTTACGGACGAAGACGGTTTGAAAGTTTCCGAACTGGAAGAGAAGTTTGCCGAACTCGACGGATGGAATGCCGAAAGCGATGCGGCGATGTTGCTGAGCGGTTTAGGTGTGAAAGAAGACAAACATTATACATTGATGGGTGAATTGAGCGGTAAAGAGAAAGTGCGTGTGATGTTGGCACAGGCATTATACGGAAATCCCGATAACCTGCTGCTCGACGAGCCTACCAATGACTTGGATATGGAGACCGTTACCTGGTTGGAGGAGTACCTCTCCAACTTCGAACATACCGTGTTGGTTGTGAGCCACGACCGTCACTTCCTCGATTCTGTATGTACACATACCGTCGATATAGATTACGGAAAAATCAATCTTTTTGCCGGTAATTACAGTTTCTGGTACGAATCCAGCCAGTTGGCTCTTCGTCAACAGCAGAACCAGAAGGCCAAGGCTGAAGAGAAAAAGAAAGAGTTGGAAGAGTTCATCCGTCGTTTCAGTGCCAATGTTGCCAAGAGTAAGCAGACTACCAGCCGTAAGAAGATGCTCGAAAAGTTGAATGTCGAGGAAATCAAACCGTCATCCCGCAAATATCCGGGTATCATCTTTACTCCGGAACGTGAGCCGGGCAATCAGATTCTGGAAGTTTCCGGTTTGAGTAAGAAGACCGAAGATGGAGTTGTGCTGTTCAACGACGTGAACTTCAACGTGGAGAAAGGAGATAAGATTGTATTTATTTCACGTAATCCGCGTGCGATGACCGCTTTCTTTGAGATCATCAACGGGCATATGAAACCCGATGCCGGGCATTTCAACTGGGGAGTGACGATTACTACCGCTTATCTTCCTTTGGACAATACCGAATATTTCAATACCGATCTGAATCTGGTCGACTGGCTGAGCCAATATGGCGAAGGCAACGAGGTGTATATGAAAGGTTTTCTGGGGCGTATGCTTTTCTCCGGTGAGGAAGTACTGAAAAAAGTTAGTGTTCTTTCGGGAGGCGAGAAGATGCGTTGTATGATTGCCCGTATGCAGTTGCGCAATGCCAACTGTCTGATTCTCGATACTCCGACCAATCATCTCGACTTGGAGTCTATTCAGGCATTCAATAACAATCTGAAGACTTACAAAGGTAATATCCTCTTCTCTTCGCATGACCACGAATTTATTCAGACCGTTGCTAATCGTGTGATTGAATTGACTCCGAATGGTATCATCGACAAGATGATGGAATATGACGAATACATTACTTCCGACCACATCAAAGAGCTGAGAGCCAAGATGTATAAGTAACGATGAACGTTTTTTGAACGATAAACGATGAACAGGCTGCACATAAATGGGTGCCTGTTCATCGTTTTTTTGTTTGCATTTACTGTAGTTTATCATCCATCGTTATTTTACCTTTCTTCATTTATTGCGTATCATATATAAACAACATATACAGTGTGAGCTATGGAACAGAATGAGATACAGGTATTGGTAGAAAAGAGCAGGAGGAAAGATGCAAGTGCATTTGCTTTGCTTGTGGCGGAGTATCAGGCTTTCGTTTTTCGCTTGTCTTTCCGTCTGTTGTGCGATGAAGAAGAAGCCCGGGATATGGTGCAGGAGACTTTTTTACGTGTCTGGCTTTCATTGGATAAGTACCGGCCGGAATTCCGTTTCTCCACCTGGCTTTACAGGGTAGCATGTAATATCTGTTATGATCGTCTGCGGGCTTTGCAGCATTCTCCGGCCGGTGCGCTCTCTGATATTACATTTGCCGAACTGCCTGTCTGTTCCGATGATAATATTGAAGCCACGTTAGTCAACCGGGAGCTGAAAGCCCATATCCTGTACTTCATGCAACAACTGACCCCTAAGCAAAAGCTTGTATTTACATTGCGGGATATCGAGGAGTTGGAAATCAAGGAAATTGAGAAGATCACCGGATTTACATCTGTCCAGATCAAGGCCAATCTCTATCTTGCACGAAAAAGTATCCGTAAGAAGTTGAACGAAATAAATAAAGAAAGATGAAAAAGGAAGAAATGAATTACGAAAAATGGTTGGAGCAATTAAAGAAGACTCCACCTGTTTTAGAAAATCCGGACGCACTAACCGAGGATATTATGCGTACTGTCAAAGCAGCGCCTTTCAGGAACAGGCCCGTCCGCAGATTGAACTTTGCTGCCTGGTGTTCTGCTATTGCTGCAACCCTGCTTCTCGGTTTATGGGTGGCAGAGGCAGTTGCTGTCGATCCGATTCTATCCTCAGAGGTGACTCGTATACCGAAACCCTATCAAGAGCAAACACTCACCGATGAGCGAAGCTATGAGAGATTGATGACAGGAGAGAAGCGGGAGATCTTCTTTTCCGCGTCCCGAAGTCGGAAAAAGGAGATGCTTAAACGGGAACGGCTTTATACCCGGTACGAACAGATAATGAAGAATGAATAACCTATAAAAACAGATGCATATGAAAACGAATAAACTTTTATCGATATTGCTGCTGGCGGTTTCAATGGTGTCTTGCACCACTTATTATCAGGTGAAAACCCGGATTCATCCTGACGGTTCGGCCCATAGGGAAGTATATGCTTTTGCCGATTCTGCATTCATGGCCGGAGATCCGATGAAAAACCCCTTTATGTTTTCTTTGGATTCCGGTTGGGTAGTGACACGTTTCGATTCTGTCCGTACTCACAATTATTTTGGAGAAGAGGGGAAGATTAACGTATGTGCCGGCAGGGAAGAGCCTTCTGTCAGCATGTTTGCGGAGCAGGTTCATCCTAAAGATCCGATGTACCGTCCTTTGGTGACTCCTCAGGAGACACTGACCAAACATTTTCGTTGGTTCTACACCTATTATACCTATACTGGCATCTATCCGGAATTGGCAGATAAAGGCCCCGTACCTCTAAAGAACTACCTGAATGAATCGGAACAGAAGCTTTGGTTCCAGGGTGACGACACAGCCTATCGCGGAATGAACGGATTGGAGATGAAAGAATTGCTCGATCGGTTGGAAAAGAAATTTTACGACTGGTACAACCGAAGTCTTTATGAATTAAGTTTCGAAGTTATCCGGCCTTTTATCGCTGAGATAGATCGGGGGAAGTATATGTCCCGTCTGGATGAAGTTAAGGATTCATTGTATCTCGGCTATCAACCTAAAGATGATGATCCGGATCCTGATCCGGAACTCATTTGCCAATTGCTCGATACGCATTATCATACCGACTGTTTTTCTCTGCTTTATAAGGAAAAGCAACAGGAAGTAGATAAACGCTTTGACGAAGAGACACGTCCGATTGAATTGTTCGGAGCCGTGATTCAATATGAACTTAAAATGCCCGGACAAATGATCTCAGCCAATACAACTTTCAGAGATCGCGAATATCTGGTTTGGAAAGTGGATGCTTACCGTCTTTTGGCGGGTGAATATTCCTTGACGGCCCGATCACGGGTACCCAATGTCTGGGCCTTTATTCTTACCGGTGTACTGATTCTTTTGGGAATAGGCTTTTGGATAAAAAAGCGATGAATAGGAGAGGAGTGAGATAATGTCAGAACTCACTACAGATTACGCAGTTCTTCACAGATTATTCATGTGGTCATCCATGATTTAAATTCACTCTGTGTTACTCTGTGTGCTCTGTGGTGAGTTCTGACAGCTCTTGTTTTTTATCGTTTATAAATCAACTTATTTTTTCCTTCTCCAAAAAGGTTATCTCCTATCGTTGTGATTTTGTCTCCATGAGCAACTACGTACCGCAACCTGTCGCATCCCATGAAAGCTCCATATTCGATAGCAGTAATGCTTTCCGGTAGTTCTACCGTTCCACAGAGACGGCCGCAATTGCTGAAAGCCCGTTGTCCGATGCTTTTTAGTCCATGTGGCAGATGGATGCGGAGCAGATTTTTTTTTGTGAGAAAGTAAAGTCGGGGATGGCCGTTGCATTGGTTTTTTCAATGTCTACAGCTACCAGATTCGGCATATAATCCCGTATCAGCTTGAAGTCGGCTGCATCCAGCTTGCCTTCGATGGTCAGGAAGTTGATTTCTTTCGGCTGTAGTCCTGCTTTCTGAATTTCATTTTCCAGCGTGCTCAGTGCTCCTACCTCTATTTTAGCTTCCAGTGGTTCGCCTTCGATGAATGCAAAGTTATCCCAACGGTTTTTCAGCCGGTATTCATCACTTGCTCCCAGTGGTACAAAGATAGCAGTGATGCTGTCTGCCAATGCTTCCGGCAGTAGGTTAGGAGGAGTTTCTTTTAATCTGGCATATATTCAGATTTTCGCAGCCCATAAAAGCCGCATCTTCAATGTTTTTGATCTTTTCCGAAAGAATGATCTTTTTCAGAGTGGATTTTCCTTTGGCAGTGCCGTTTTCCATCTTACAGAAAGCGTATGCCGGAACAAAATTCGGCATATAAATATAGAACTTATCCGGATAGGTACCTTCTTTACCCGAGTACATGCTGATGCTCGCATTAGCTATGTCGAGCACTTGTAAGTTTTTAAATTCATCGCGCAGATGTCTGAAGTCCACTGCATTGATCTTTCCGGTCAGGGTCAGGTGGGTGACCTGGTTCGCTTCCTCTTCCGTCATCATCGAAATCAATGTTCCCGGTTTGCTGACGAAATACGTTTTCTTAACTTCTTGTGCCGTAGCTGCAAATAGATTGGCAGTAAGGGCTATTCCTATAAACAGATGTTTTATTTTCATATTTATGATAAATGTTTAGACAAATATAGCGAATCATACTTTATCTCGTCCAGAGTTTTAGAAAAATATAGTTATTTTTGTCCTTCAACCAATAAATTAACAAAATGGAACAACAGGATCACGAATCATTCTTTTCTCCGAAAGGGATTCCGGCATTTGCAAGCATTATTATCTTTTTGGTAAGCTTCTTTATCGTCATGTCCCTATTCCATTCCGTTCTGAATCTTTTTTCGGTAGTAAGAGGGTACGGAATGGGTTATTTCTTTATTGGAGAGGGGGTTATGTTGTTGAGCGTATTTATTGTAACCTTTCTGATGATGAGATTTCTGGATCGCCGTCCCTTCTCCGATTTAGGATTCAGCCTGAAAGGGCGTGGCAAAGATATTCTCTACGGTTTCCTGATGGCAGTGCTCATTTATGCTATTGGTTTTGGTGTTTGCCTGCTGACCGGGCAGATTGAGGTTGTCGGTGTCCATTTGCATTGGAGCGATTTGCTCTTAAGCGGGTTGTTTTTCGCCATGGTTGCCATTGTCGAAGAAACTATGATGCGCGGATATGTTCTGGGGCGTTTGTTGCGTACGCGTCTCAATAAATTCATTTCTCTTCTCATCTCTTCCCTTTTGTTTGCGTTGCTTCATCTGATGAATCCCAATGTGGCTTTTTTACCCATGCTCAATCTGGTGTTGGGAGGTTTGTTACTGGGAGCTTCCTATCTTTACACCCGTAATCTTTGGTTTCCTGTTTCGCTTCATTTCTTTTGGAACTGGATTCAAGGGCCCGTACTTGGCTATGAAGTCAGTGGCAATCGTTTCTGTGAAACCTTGTTTTCACTTCGCCTGCCTGCAAATAATTTGATTAATGGAGGGGTATTTGGTTTTGAAGGTTCGCTGGTTTGTACCGTATTGGCTGTTACTTTTACGTGGGTTATCATCCGGTGGTTCGAACATTCATCACAGGGGATGCGGAGGTATTAAGGTTATTGCTTGGATACTTTTCTTTTTCCGCATTTGGAAATACGAAATGGCAATTGTTAAATTTCAGCTCTCTGTCTTGTACGGATTGGCATCGGCAAATGATATTTTGAAAGAGTTATTGCATATTTGCGCAAAATGAAGAACTAAATGCGTAATTAAGGATAAAAAAGGAATTTGAATCCTTTATTTTTGCCATATCAAACTTTTAGAATAATCTACTATGGGACGGAAGTATTTGCAATCCTTTTATGTATTGGCCTTGATTATATCGGCATTGTTCTTTCCTGCTTTTTCTGGAGATAATAATATTAAAACTGCCGGTGCCAATATGAGCTATGGCAATAGACTTGTAATGCAGACAGGACATAAATCTGCAAATCTTGTTTCCGGTGTAGAAAAAGTTGAGTGGATGAAGGTACTTCAAGATACGCTTCCTGTCTGTAAGATATCTATTCCCGGCACGCATGATAGTGGTTCTACCAAGGGAGGATGTATGCTGAAGACGCAAACTGCGGATATTCCCGCTCAGTTACAGAAAGGGATTCGGGCATTTGACATCCGTTTGAAGGAGAAGAATGGTAAATTAGGAGTATTCCATAGTCATGCTTTTCAGGATATATATTGGGAAGAAGATGTATTGCTGGCTTTCATCAGTTTCTTGCAAGCGCATCCTTCTGAGACTTTGATTGTGTCACTGAAAAAAGAGGGAGGGGAGATAAAGGATTATGCCTCTTTATTATCTGCGTCTTTGAATACGCCTGCATATCAGCGTTATTTTATTGCGGATTTCCATCCGGAACTGACATTGAAAAGTTGCCGTGGTAAGATACTTTTTTTGCATAGAGATCATGCGATGGATAATTACCCGGGAGCCGCCTGCATCGGTTGGGATGATAATACTACTTGCCTGTTGACCCTTCGTAATAAAGATGGTAAAGAAGCTACTGTTTTTCTTCAGGATGAATACCAATACAACTCGGGCAAAGAAGCGGGCAAAAAGATTGCGGCTTGTATTCGTAATTTTGACAGAATATGTGAAGAACAAACTTTTTCACGCCGGTGGGGGATCTCTTTTGTGAGTGCTACCGGACTGCATTCGGGAATACCGCTGGTTTTCGCGAATAAGGTTAATAAACCAGTGGCGGATTATCTGAAGGAGAACCGTAAACGAAATTGTGGCATTGTATTCATTGATTTTATAGAAAGTTCGGGAGGACAAAAATTAGTGGAATATCTCATTGGCGGTAATATCTATTGATGCTATTCTCCTGACATTATCAGTTAGAATCAGATAATAAGTTTTCTTTTATTAGTTACTATGCATATTTGCGTAAAATGAAGATTAAAATGCGCGAATAGTAACATGATAGAAAATTGCTATTTATAGTTTGTATATATTAAAAACCTTTAAATGGATATGCTATGAAACTGTCAATTGATTTAGGAGGAACAAATGTTCGAATTGCCCAAGTGGAGAATGGTATCTGTTTGAACAAGATGTCTGTACCTTGTCTTGCGCAACAAGATGCTTCAGCGGTACTTGATCAGCTTTTTCAACTTATTACGGGTATGATGAACGTCCAGGTGGATGGTATTGGTATCGGTGTCCCTTCAATTGTAGATGTGGAAAAAGGTATCGTGTATAATGTGGCGAATATATCTTCTTGGAAAAAAATACATTTGAAAGATATATTGGAAAAGCGATTTATGGTGCCGGTTGCTATTAACAATGACTCTAATTGTTTCACTTTAGGCGAAAGTATGTTCGGCGAGGGGAAGCCTTATGCCCATATGGTGGGAGTTACTATTGGGACAGGTATAGGTGCGGGTGTTATCGTTAATCATCGGTTGTATTGTGGTCAATATATGGGGGCCGGTGAAATAGGCTCGCTTCCTTATCTGGATTCTGATTTTGAACATTATTGCAGTAGTTCTTTCTTTAAGCGACATGACACGACAGGTGTAGTGGTAGCCGAAAAAGCAGAACGGGGAGATGGGGCTGCGCTGGAAATCTGGAGGGAATTTGGGACGCATCTGGGTAATTTGATGAAAGTAATTCTCTTTTCTTATGCTCCTCAAGCTATTATTTTGGGCGGAAGTATAGTATCGGCTTTTCACTTTTTTAAGGATACTATGAAGGACGCTATGCAAGATTTCCCTTATAAAATACTATTGGACAATGTGAAAATAATTACTTCATATTTGAAGGATGCTAGCTTATTAGGAGCTTCCGCTTTGTTTGAGAAACAATATTTACCAATATCTATTATAAACAATTAAAAATATCATAAGTTATAGACTTATTATATTTACTTCTATATAAGAATATAAGAAAAATAACCGCTTTGCAATACCTGCGTAATTCTGTTTTGAGACCTTTGCAACAGAATTATAATTTTTTATATTATAAACTTTAAATTTTGAATGCATGAAACAAGTAAATCTTAGAATCTATCAAACTATTCTGACTTTATTAGTAGGACTGTTTCTTTCGGCAGGTGCTTACGCACAGCAGATCTCTGTGAGGGGAATAGTAAAAGATCAGATGGGGGAACCTGTGATCGGTGCCAATGTTCTCGTGAAAGGAACTTCTAATGGAGTTATTACAGACATAGATGGTAAGTTTGCATTGTCGGCTGCCAAAAATGATATCTTGATTATCAGTTTTGTCGGTTTTATGAGTCAGGAAATCCCGGTAACGGGAAAAGATTTGATGGTAACTTTGAAAGAAGATACCGGACTTCTGGACGAGGTGGTTGTTTTGGGATATGGCGCGAATGCCCGGAAACAAGACTTGTCAGCGGCTGTGGGTGTATTGAGTAACACGGATGACTTGACGGTGCGTCCGGTTAGCTCTACGGAAAGTTTATTGCAAGGTCAGTTAGCGGGTGTTACGGTACAATCTAATGGCGGTGATCCTACATCCACTCCTTCTATTGTTATTCGTGGACAAGGTTCTCAAAATGGTGACAACGTACTTTGGGTAGTTGACGGCGTTCCGGGTGCTCCTATTGCTTCAATGAGTGATATTGAATCTATTGTCGTATTGAAAGATGCCGCGTCTGCTGCTATTTATGGTGCGCAATCAGGTGCGGGCGGCGTTATCCTGGTTACTACCAAAAAAGCTAAAGCGGGTATTCCTACTCTTAGCTATGAAGGTACTTACGGCATTCGCCAGGCTACAAATTTGCCGGAACCGTTAAATGCCGAGGAAGAGTTGGAGATGCGTAAACGCTCTTATGCCAACGCGAATGTGACTTTACCTGACGGTTGGAATATAGAAAAGAATCCATGGATCGGTACTACCCGTACAAACTGGATGGATGAGATTTTTCGTACAGCTTTCTATCAGCGTCATAATATTGCTTTAAATGTAGGTACCGACAACTATTCCAGTCGCTTATCTTTTTCATTTGATAACGATGAAGGTGTATTGATTAATACTTATAATAAGAATTATGCAATTCGTTATAATGGCAAGTTTGATTTGAATAAGTGGGTATCTATTAGTGAGGATTTGGTATGGAAGAATACTGAGAATCGTTCAAAAGATACAAACGACGCTTATACAGGTCCTGTTTTATCTGCAATTTATATGCCGGCAAGTGCTACTGTCTATAATCCGTTGGATGGTACTTGGGGAGGTACTACTACGGAGGATCCTGAATACATAGCTAAATATGGAAGCAATTTCGCCGGTGCTCATGGTGATGCGGTCAATCCGGTACGTTTACTGAGAGCTGAAAACCGTTTTAATAGAACCAGCGATGTGTGGAGCACTACCAGTTTGCAGATAGCCAATATAATACAGGGCTTGAAGTTTACCAGCCGTTTTACTTATAATCTGAAAACCAATAATTATAAGAACTTCCGTCCCATTCAAGATGAACCGGGTAAACCTAATAATTCAAATAGCCTGGATGTAACCAACTACCGTACAGATGCTTGGAAAACGGAGAATACTCTAACTTATGATAATAGTTTCGGAAACCATACAGTTGGTGCCTTATTCTCTACTACAGCCGACCATTATAATGTACGCGGACTGAAAGTAAATGGTAAGAATTTTGCTGATGAAAGTCCGTATCTGCAGTATCTGGCATATGCAGGAACTACTTCTGCTACAGATTATTTGACAGGGCCTGATGCCAACGTTTCATTAGTAGCTCGTCTCGCTTACTCTTATGATGATCGTTATTTTGTGACGGCATCTTGGCGTCGTGACTATGCCGGTCGTTTACCGAAAGAGAATAACTTTGGTGATTTCCCCGCAGCTACCTTAGCTTGGAAGATTTCTAATGAAAAGTTCTTTAAAAAGAGTGATTTCATCGGTATGTTGAAGTTGCGCGCTTCTTGGGGGCGTGTAGGTAATTTGGGTTCTATTGACTATAATTACAAGTCACTCTTATTAGGAACATCATACTGGCAAGAACAAGCTCAATATGGTGTGATAAATAATGCAACCTGGAATAATTTTGTATATAATTCCACTGCAATGAATAGGAACTTGACATGGGAGACTTCTGAACAGTGGGATTTAGGTTTAGATGTTGAACTGTTCAAAAATCGTTTGGCATTGTCTTTTGATTACTTTGATAAACGTACCTTTAACTTGATTCAGAAGCAAACAATGAATTGGCCAAGTTCTATCGGATTGGACCCGTTGTTGATTAATCAAGGTGAGATTCGTAATCGTGGTATTGAAATACAGGCTAACTGGAACGATCGCGTTAATAAGGATTTTTCCTACTTCGTGTCGGGTAATTTTTCATATCTGAAGAATTGTGTGTCAGATATTGGCGTAAAGAATGCTGATGGTAGCCCCGGCGTATGGACAGATAGTGATTCTAAATTCCGTAACATACCTTATACTCGCCAGACTGCCGAGGGAGAGCCTTTGAACTCTTACTATCTGATTAAGACTGACGGTATTTTTCAAAGTGATGCGGAAGCGGCCGCTTATGTGGATAAGAATGGAAAACGTATCCAACCGAATGCCGTAGCCGGTGATTTGAAGTTTATTGATTATAATAACGATGGTAAGATTGACGATAAGGACCGCCAATATTGTGGAAGCGCTACTCCAAAAATAACGTATTCATTTTCATTTGGCGCTACTTACAAGAAATTCTCTTTTAGTGCTATGTTCCAGGGAGTAGGGGGGGCTCAGGCATTTTATGCTGCTAAATCTGTAATTCTGAGTGATGCGGATGGTAATTTCAACCGCGTAAAAGATATTTTGAATGCGTGGAGTCCTACTAATACATCTTCTAATATTCCCAGACTTTCGATGAATGACCCGAACTCCAATTTCTCTACGGCTTCTGACTGGTATCTGGAAAGTGCTTCTTACTTGCGTCTTAAGAATTTGACTTTATCTTATGATTTGACCGATGTTCTTCAAAAATGGTCACATCTAAGGGAACGTAACAGTCGTATGTCTGTTTATTTCAGTGGTGAGAACCTTTTTACGATTACTGATTATTCCGGTATGGATCCGGAGTGCGGAGGATGGGATGCTATGAAGTATCCTGTATCCAGAGTATTTTCTTTTGGTGTTAAACTAACTTATTAATAAAAACAGTTATGAAAAAATATATACCATTATTGGCGTTATCGGCACTAACCTTTTGCTCTTGCTCTGGCTTTTTAAATGTGCAGCCGGAAGGTAATCCTGCCACTACATCCTATTTTTTGAATGATGAACAAGCGATTGATGCCATTGACGGACTTTATGCTCCTATTCATCAGGAAAAAGGCTTTGGACGTGAGTTGTTTTGGGAACAAGGTGCTGCTTGTGATATAGTATGGGCTAAATCACGTGGCTTCAACTCATTGGCCACCTTTAACTATAACGGTGATGAAAGTCCTATCAGTGGTGGATTTGATTTATTCTATCAGAATATGGCTCGTTCCAACTGGATTATCAAGCAGTTGCTTGCCAAAGAAAAAAAGGTGGATTAAGCGATGTAGAACATCGGAGTTTGGGTGAAGCTTTCTTTATGCGTGGCATGGCTCATTTTTGGATTGCTTACCGTTATGGAACGAAAGCCCAAGGTGTACCTTTTGTGCGCTATGAAGATTTTGAGGGCGATTATGATAATTCCATACCTCCACAGCAGGCTTCTGTAATAGACAATTATAAGTTTATTATAGAGGATATGGATAATGCCATTTCTTATTTGCCGAAATTCGAAGAATATTCAGATGATGATAAGGGACGTGCTCACAAAGCTGCCGCTGTAGCCTATAAAGCTAAGGTATATGCCTATTGGGCTACATGGGATGAAACTCAATGGAACAATGTAATTGCTATGGTTAATTCTCTGGAAACTGATTATGGACGTGGTTTGGCTGATACTTTTGCCGAAGTGTTCTCTTCGGAGTTTACGGATTTTTGGAATAAGGAATATATTTGGTCTATTCCTTCCAATGGTGGCTCTACAGGCGGCGGTGTTGAATTCCCCGGAGTGATTTTGGAAGATAAAGCTTGGGGTGTGTATAATGGCTGGGGCCACATAAAGCCTTCTTACGATATTTATGAAGAAATGGCAAAAGACGGTGCTGGTAATGATCGTCTGGTGCGTTCTATTTTGGAATATAATCAAGAGTTCGAATTTTTTGGTGAGAAACGTAAATTCTATACTGATACAAACTTGGATGTAGGTTTCCAGATTAATAAATATATGGACCCGTTCAAACATAAGGATGCCGATACTAAAGGATACGTTAACACAAATGGCAACTGGCCCACTGCTCGTGTAAATTTCCCATTGATTCGTTTTGCGGAAATGCTGCTGTTCCGTGCCGAAGCCTATTTAATGACAGATCAACCTGGTAAAGCGAAAGAAGATTTGAATCGTATCCGCAGACGCTCTAATTTGAAAGAGTTAATAGATATGCCTACTATGGCGGATTTATATCATGAACGACGTTGTGAGTTGGCTTTTGAATATACTGACCATCTGTTTGATTTGAAACGTTGGCATCGCTCGTCAAATGTTGTAATCAAAGAATTGGCTGCAAAAGAATTGAATGCCCATCCTCGTATCCGTAAGTATGCGGACCGTTCTAATCCGGAGTCAACTTTTACAATAGAGCCATATGCCGACTATCTGAATAAGACTCCTTATCAAGATTATATGATGGTATTTCCTTATCCGGCTGAACAAATTACTAAATCAAACGGTAAGTTGATACAAAATGACGGTTATTAGCTAATTTGAAACATCTAACTTGATGAAACAGAATACTTTTATATATGCAGCTATTGCGTTTTTTGTTTGTAGCTCTTGTACATCCGGTAAATATTCTCCTGTTGACTATGTAGATCCCTTTATTGGTACAGGTTTTCACGGTCATACGTATCCGGGGGCAACTGTTCCTTTCGGTGCGGTACAATTGAGTCCTGATACCCGTGCGGGAAATTGGGATGCCTGTGCGGGATATCACTATGATGATACAACTCTAAAAGGCTTTTCGCATACACATCTAAGCGGAACCGGATGTATTGATTTGGGTGACATTTTGTTTCGTCCTACAACTCTAAAACCGGATCTGACCGCCGAAAGCATTTGCCGACCGGCTAATTTCTCACATAAAGATGAAAGGGCGTCGGCGGGGTATTATTCGGTGATATTGAAAGATGAAGGGATAAAAGCGGAATTGACCGCAACAACTCATACCGGCATGCACCGTTATACATTCCCTTCCGGAAAACCCGTTACTATTATTGTCGATTTGGCTCATTTACTTGACAATGAATATATCTATGAAGCGGAATTGGAACGGACAACATCTAATGAGATTGTGGGAATGCGTAGAACCAGAGGTTGGACAGATAATCAATATGTTTATTTTGCAGCCCAGTTCTCAGAACCTTTTCAAACTGTTGAGTTTGTACAGGATAAGAAGATAGTTTCCGCCGAAACCAAACAGGTGGGTACTGACTTGCAAGCGATTCTGACATTCGCTGACAAAGATGGAGAACCTATAATCGCCAAAGTAGGATTGTCATTGGTAAGCGTGGACAATGCGCGTAAAAATTTGGCGGAGGAAGTGAAAGACTTCAATTTTGATGCTGTGTGTGCTGCCGCCCGGAATGACTGGGAACAAGCGCTTTCATCTATTACTGTCGAGGGAGGCGGTACAGACGATTTGAAAAATTTCTATACTGCCATTTATCATGCTATGGTTGTTCCTAATGTAGTGAGTGATGTCAACGGTGAATATCGGCGGCATAATATGCAGATAGGACAATTGCCAAAAGGGAAAATGCAATACTCCACTTTCTCTCTTTGGGACACTTTCCGTGCATGGAATCCTTTGATGACGTTGATTGATACTGCATTAGTCAATAATATGGTGAACTCTTATCTGGATATTTACGATGCTTCCGGAGAACTTCCTATTTGGCCGCTTTCTGCCGCAGAGACGGGAACAATGATAGGATACCATTCGGTGTCTGTTATTGCTGACGCTTATTTGAAGGGGATTAGAGGATTTGATGCGGAAAAGGCATTGGATGCAATGAAGGTTTCCTCTGAAAAGAATAAAAAAGGAGCGGATTACTATATAAAATATGGATTTATCCCTTCGAACATAAAGAAAGAATCTATATCTTGCTTGCTGGAATTTGCTTATGATGATTGGTGCATAGCGCGTATGGCTCAAGAAATGGGAAAAGAAGATGTTTATCGGAAATATATTGAACGTTCCCAGAACTATATCAATGTGTTTGACGGTTCTACCAAATTCTTCCGTGGAAAGCGGATGGATGGCAATTGGGAGACTTCTTTCAATCCATTCGAGGTAGGACGTTCCTATACGGAAGCTACTGCCTGGCAGTATCGCTTTTCCGTACCCTATGATGTGAACGGAATGGTGCAATTGTTTGGGGGCAAGGAAAAATTTATCACTGCACTCGATTCTATATTTATCGCAGACCCAAATGTGCATGGTGATCTTGCGGATATTACAGGGTTGATAGGACAGTATGCTCATGGTAATGAACCCAGTCATCATATCGCCTATTTGTATGATTATGTAGGGCAGCCCTGGAAGACACAGGAAATGACACGCCACTTACTTGATGAGATGTACCAACCTACTCCGGGAGGTATCAGCGGCAATGAAGATTGTGGACAGATGTCCGCATGGTATATCTTGTCCGGTCTGGGCATTTATTCCGTTTGTCCGGGAAGCAATGAATTTGCATTGACCACCCCTCTGTTCGAGAAAGCGGTGCTTAAGTTGGCAAATGGAAAGAGACTGACTTTGCTTGCCAATGATCCGAAGAAGAATATCTATATCCATAAAGTAGAGTTGAATGGAAAACAGATAGATACTAACTTTATTACTTACGCTCAATTGATGGAAGGAGGAGAGCTTCGCTTTACTCTATCAGACAAGCCGGACAAAAGCAGAGGTATTTCGGAAGAGGCTTCTCCTTATTCTTATACCAAAGAAAAAGTGGTTTCCATTCCTTATGTAGATAGAGATCTGAACTTGTTTATGGATAAGGTGACAGTAGCTCTTGCCACAACGACCGAGGGCGCGGAGCTTAGATACACTCTGGATGGGACCGAACCTACAGAAAAGTCTTTGCTCTACGATAAACCATTTAAAGTAGATATGACTACACAGATTAAAGCAAAAGGATTTAAAGAGGGGTTCCGCCCGAGTAGAACTTTGTCTATTACAGCTACTAAAGCTGAATTGAAAGCGTCGCTTCCGGTACATCCTTCACGGAACGGTACATCCTATAAATATTTTGAAGGAACTTATCAAAAAGTGGCTGATATTGAAAAAACTCCATTGTTAGAGGTAGGTGTATTGCCGGAACCCTCTATAAAGGAAGCAAAACAGAAAGATCATTTCGGTTATATATTCTCTGGTCTGATTAATGTTCCCGAAGATGGAGTTTATATTTTCCAGACTCGTTCGGATGATGGTAGCGTTTTGTATATAGGCAATGAATTGGTGGTGAACAACGATGGGTCACATGCCGCTATTCCTGCTACAGGATATATTGCGTTGGAAAAGGGATTCCATCCGTATATACTTTATTATTTTGAGGATTATGAAGGGGAGCATTTAAGCTGGTTCTGGAAACTTCCTTCTGCAAAGGAATTAGCACCGATTCCTACTTCAGCCTTGTTTGTAAAATAATTAATGACATAATGCCATGGAAAAAATAATTTTATTAGTTTTGCCATTTTTCGCTGCATCATGCGGCCTAGTGAAACAACAGGCATCTGCACCGGAGCCTGTCAACGTCATGTCTTTCAATATTCGCTATGATAATCCGGAAGACAGTCTGGACAATTGGAGATACAGAAAGGATCGTGTGGCAAATGCTATTCATTTCTACGACGTGGATATATTGGGTACACAAGAAGTGCTTCATAACCAGTTGGAAGACTTGAAGCTGCGTTTGCCGGAATACGGCGTGGTTGGAGTAGGCCGTGAAGACGGTAAAGAGAAAGGAGAATACAGTGCACTTTGGTATAAGAAGGATCGTTTCAACGTGCTTGATTCAGGATATTTCTGGTTGAGCGAAACACCCGAAGTAGCCGGTTCAAAAGGTTGGGACGGTGCTTGTGAGCGTATCGCTTCATGGGTCAAACTGCAAGATAAGGTTTCCGATAAAGAATATTTTGCCTTGAATACCCATCTGGATCATGTGGGGGGGATGGCACGTCGTGAAGGTATAAGCCTTATGCTGGATAGAGTGAATGAGTTAAGTGATGGATTACCGGTAATTGTGACCGGAGATTTCAATTCAGAACCGGAATCAGATGTGATCAAACACGTCACAGATTCTGCCAATCCGGAACATCTGACGGATGCTCGCCAGGCATCTTCCATTGTTTATGGGCCTTCCTGGAGCTTTCATGATTTCGGAAAGATTCCCTATAACAAACGTCCGTTGATTGACTATGTATTCGTACGCAATGGTCTTAAAGTCTTGAGATATGGTATTTTGGCTGAAACGGAAAACAACGGTTTTTTGTCAGACCATACGCCTGTACTGGTAACGGTTGAATAGTGTATAAACTTAAGAAAGAGACAACTTAGTTAAAGTAATGATAACAATGAAAAATATATTGAGAAACTTCGTATTCATAGTTTGGGCAGTTGCATTATTGCCCGTCAATGTGTCGGCGCAAAATCGTAGAGACAAGGAGCAAACGTATGTATTGGAACAACCGTATGAAGTAACCAAGATAACTCCTTCTCAAGGAAAGAAGATAAAAAATGTCATTCTGATGATCGGAGACGGCATGAGTCTTATGCATGTATATTCTGCATGGACAGCCAACCGTGGTAAACTCTTCTTAGACAACTGTCAGGCTGTAGGTTTGTCGAAAACTTACTGTGCAGATAAACTGATTACTGATTCAGGAGCGGGGGGGACAGCTATTGCTAGCGGACAGAAAACAAACTATCACTATGTAGGTGTAGATACTTTGGGACATCCTTTGAAATCATTGGTTGATTTTGCTGCTGCCAAAGGCAAATCTACGGGAATTGCAGTAACCTGCCGTCTTTGGGATGCTACTCCTGCTGATTTCTGTTGCCATAATAAAGACCGCGATGCTGAGAGTGAGATTGTGACAGATTATGTGAATTGTAATGCGGACTATGTATTTGGTGGGGGTGCCAAACTCTTTGAAAATCGCGAGGATGGACGTGATCTGTTCAAGGAGTTACGTGAAAAAGGTTTCCGGACTCCCCGTAGTTGGGATGAACTGGCAGGTATAAAGAGCGGTAAAGTATTCGCAGTTCCTTATCCGGTAGACACCCCGCTTCCTGCTGAACGTGGTGACCTCCTTGCACGTGCTTCATTGAAAGGAATTGATTTGCTGAATCAGAACAAAAATGGTTTCTTTATGATGATTGAAGGTTCTCAATTGGATGATTACGGGCATTTTAATGATCTTGATCTACTGATGCAGGAGACACATGACTTTGACCGCACTATCGGCGCTATTTATGAGTGGGCAGCCAAGGATGGTGAAACACTGGTTGTTGTTACTGCAGACCATGAAACTGGTGGCCTTACATTAGTAGATGGTGATTTAAAGGAGGGTAAAATCGTATGTAAATTCTCTACAGGCGGGCATAGTGGTGTGATGGTGCCGGTATATGCTTTTGGCCCCGGAGCACAGGAATTTACCGGAATTTATGAGAATACTGCTATCTTTGACAAGATAAAGAAATTACTTGATCTTTAAACTAAAACAATATTTCCCATGCTGAAACACATTTTGTTTACATGCTTCCTTTTCTTTACGGCAATTCCGTTGCTGAAAGCTCAGGGCTGTGGCAATGATGAAAAATATCATTTGCCTTATAAAAACACGTATGTAAAAGAACCTTTGGTAGCCGAGAACGAGTACCGCATAGCCAAACCCGAAACCGTTGAACCGAAGAGTTTCGAAGAAGCCCGGCAGATTCTTCCTAATCCTATTTGGGCCGGACACGAAAAGGAACTTGAAATGTATTGGAGAGCATGGGAAATAGCTGTTGGCAATATCCGTGCTCCTCAACAGGGTTCAGGTTTCGTATCAAGTTATCTGGATACGGCTTACAACGGTAATATCTTTATGTGGGATTCTTCTTTCATCCTAATGTTTGCACGATATGGTACGCGCTTCTTCCCTTTCCAGCGTACATTGGACAATTTCTATGCCAAGCAGCATCCCGATGGTTTTATCTGCCGTGAAATAAAGGCCGACGGAGCCGATTGCTTCGAGCGTTACGATCCGGTCAGCACTGGTCCTAACTTGATGCCTTGGTGTGAAATGGTTTATTATTACCAGTTCGGTGATACGGAACGCCTGCATAAGATATTCCCGGTACTTTGTGCGTATTACAAGTGGTTGAAACTCAACCGTACGTGGCGTAACGGAACTTATTGGTCAAGCGGATGGGGAACCGGTATGGATAATATGCCCCGTGTGCCCGAAGGTTACAGTCCTATTTACAGTCATGGACATATGATTTGGCTGGACACCAATCTCCAACAACTGTTTACGGCCAACTTGTTACTTGAGATGGGATTCTATCTCGAACGTTGGCAGGAAATAGAGGAATTCGAAGATGAGGCCAAGATGTTAGGGAAGTATATCCATGATAATCTTTGGGATGAAAAGACAGGTTTCCTGTATGACCAATATGCTGATGGTACACTCTGCAAAACAAAAGGAATAGGTGCCTATTGGACATTGCTCACTGATGTGTTGGATGATAAACAGCTTGACCGTATGGTGAAAGAATTAGATAATCCGGCAACGTTTAACCGGAAATTTCGTATTCCCTCTTTGTCGGCAGATCATCCTAAATATAAAGAGAACGGGCGTTATTGGCAAGGTGGCATATGGCCGGGTACCAACTATATGGTGATGCAGGGACTTGTAAAGAAGGGATATCATAAATTGGCCCGGGAGATTGCTTTGAATCATTATGCCGAGGTTCTGGAGGTATATAAAAATACAGGGACATTTTGGGAATACTATTCTCCGGAGAAAGCGGAGCCCGGATTTATGGCGAGAAAAGAATTTGTGGGCTGGACTGGGCTTCCTCCTATTGCCGAACTGATAGAGTTTATTATCGGCATTCGGGGAGATTATGTCAATCAGCAGATTATCTGGGATATGAATTTGACTGAAACTAACGGAATAGAGCGTTATCCTTTCGGTTCGGAAGGAATCATAAACCTGAAAGCTGAGGCACGTCGTTCTGCAAATGATGAACCACGTATCGCTGTTGATACGAATATCGGTTTTGAGTTGGTGGTGCTTTATGGTGGCAAGGAAAAGAAGGTGAATGTAACTCCCGGTAAGCATACCTATTAAAAAAAGATTGTCTATGAAAAGAAATATGTCGCGGCGTCATTTTCTGAAAACAGGGGGGAACTCGCTTTTGGCTGCTATGGCTATGTGCCCACCTTTGTCGTTTGCCTCCTCCGAAGTGCCAGTTCAGAAGTACATTTCTCTGCGTCCTCCTGTGGGCAAAAGACATTTTGTATCGAAGGCGGTAGAGGCAACTATTGAGCAGACCAGGCCAAAAATAAAAGATGAGAAGTTGCGTTGGATGTTTGAGAACTGTTTCCCTAATACGCTCGATACCACCGTCAGGTATAAAATGAAGGACGGCAGGGCGGATACATTTGTCATAACAGGTGATATTGACGCTATGTGGCTCCGTGATTCTTCTGCGCAGGTATGGCCTTATTTGCCATTGATGAAAGATGACAAGGAACTGCAACTTTTAATAGCGGGGCTTATTAACAGGCAGGCGGAATGTATCCGGATTGATCCTTATGCCAATGCATTCAATGACGGTCCGTTGGGCAGTTATTGGGAGACTGACCATACACAACATATGGTGAAAGAACTGCATGAGCGCAAATGGGAAATAGATTCTTTATGTTACCCCATACGTCTGGCTTATCACTACTGGTTGTTGACGAAAGATATTTCCGCATTTGATGCGGATTGGCACGAGACCATGAAGCTGGTAGTGCAGACCTTTAAAGAGCAACAACGCAAACAAGGTTTGGGGCCATACAGTTTTGCGCGTGATTGTGACCGCCCGACTGATTCACAAATTAATAACGGATGGGGTGCGCCGGTAAAACCGGTGGGTTTGATCGTTTCCTCTTTCCGCCCTTCGGACGATGCTACTCAATACGGCTTCCTTATTCCTTCCAATATGTTTGCGGTGGTGTCATTACGGCAGTTGGCGGAGATAGAACGTGAGGTTTATGATAATCTTCCCTTTGCGGAAGAATGTACCGCATTGGCGGATGAAGTGGATGCCGCTATCCGTAGATATGGAACATTCAATCATCCTGTATGCGGGCGGATATATGCTTTCGAAGTGGATGGTTTCGGTAATGCCCTTTGTATGGACGATGCCAATGTTCCTTGTTTACTGGCGGCTCCTTATTTGGGTTACTGTTCGTTTAAGGATGCCGTCTACCGGAATACCCGTAAAATGATATGGAGTGAAAACAATCCTTATTTTTTTAAAGGCAAAGCTGGTGAAGGTGTGGGAGGCCCCCATGTGGGGTTGAACTACATTTGGCCGATGAGTATCATTATGAAAGCTTTTACGACGGATGCCCCTGAGGAAATACGCAGTTGCCTGAAACAATTGCGTGATACGGATGGCGGAACAGGTTTTATGCACGAATCCTTCAACTCGGAGAATGCCGCTGATTTCACGCGCTCTTGGTTTGCCTGGACGAATACATTGTTCGGTGAACTTATCCTTAAGATAATCCGGGAGTATCCCGGCCTTTTATCCCAAGCATTATGAAAATGGCTTATTGGTTGCTTACTGTATCATTTGCCCTTTTTCAGTATGGAGATGAAGTAGAAATATACTAATATCAAAGAATCATGAAAAAATTAATTATTTTTTATTCGTGTTGTCGGGTTGTGTCCCGGCTGTGGTTTTTGCGCAGCAACAATTCTCTTTTAAAGATGGGAAGTTTAAAATTGCCCAATTTACGGATTTGCATTGGACACCCCGATCTCTGGCGTGTACTGAAACAGAAGCGACCATCTGCGCCGTCTTGAAAGCGGAACATCCTGATATTGCCATATTGAGTGGAGATGTAGTAACTGAAGATCCTGCCATTGATGGTTGGAAGTCTGTGATTCGTATCTTCGATGAAGCTAAGGTTCCTTTTGTCGTTACTATGGGAAACCACGATGCGGAACACATGGCAAAGGACGATATCTATGATCTTCTTCTGGAGTCTCCTTATTATGCGGGAGCAAAAGGACCGGAAGGCATCATGGGATGTGGCAATTGTGTGATACCGGTTTATGGCTCGAGAAACAGAGAGAAAGTAGAAGCATTGCTGTATTGTATGGACTCTAATGACTATCAGCCGGACAAGCTTTACGGTCCTTACGACTGGATTCACTTTGACCAGATAGCATGGTATCGCGAGCAAAGCGCCCGTTTTACCAAAGAAAACAATGGAAGCCCTGTGCCTGCATTGGCTTTTTTCCATATCCCTTTGCTTGAATACAACGAGATAGCAGGTGATGGAAAGACTTTCGGTAATAACAGGGAAGGTAAAGTCGCTTCTGCGAATATCAATTCCGGCATGTTCGCTTCATTTATTGATATGAAGGATGTGATGGGTATATTTGCGGGTCACGATCATGATAATGATTACCTTGGAATTGACAAAGGCATTGTACTTGGGTACGGACGTGTAACCGGTGCGGATGCTTATGGTGAACTGACGAGGGGAGCCCGCATCATCGAACTGTACGAAGGCAAATTCAGGTTTGATACATGGATCACTACACCTTCGGGACGTGAAGCGACCTATTATTATCCTTCCGGCTTGAATTCGGAGGAAGAACGGACCGCGGACTACCTGCCGGCAGTAAAGAGTGTATCTTCGCCCAAACAAGGGGTGGCATATACCTATTATGAAGGAAAGTGTAAGCGGGTTGCCGGCATCGCTTCTTGTCCTAAAGTAAAAGAAGGAGTTATGAAGAATATTTCGATCAAAGAGGCTGCCGTTGCAGATCACTTTGCCTATGATTTCCATACGTTGATACAGATTCCCGAAAAAGGAATATACCGTTTCTATACATTCTCGGATGACGGTTCAATGCTTTATATTGACGGTAAATTGGTTGTTGATAACGACGGTGGACATAGTGCCCGCCGCGCCGAAGGAAAAATTGCTCTTGAAAAAGGTTTTCATGAGTTGCATTTATTGTATTTTGAGGATTACATGGGGCAGGAATTGGAAGTAGGATTCTCCGGACTGGATTTTCCGGAAGTTCCTCTGCAGGATGAAATGCTGTTCTTACCGAATTAAGAGAGCGATTCTTTCAATAGTTATCATTGGACATCATCCGGTGTTCTTTCCTGTATTCATAGGGAGAGACGTTCTTTAAAGTTTTAAATTGGCGGGACAGGTTTTTGAGATTATTTATTCCTACTTGTTCCGCCACATCTGCAATCGGGGCGTCGCTTGCCAGAAGTAATTGTGCAAAACGCTCGATCCTGAGATTTAAGATATATTTGTGAATGGATTGTTTGGTGACCTCTTTGAAACGTATCTCCAACAGACGGCGCGATAAAGGCACTTGCTTGACAATATCCGATACAGTGATGTCATTGGCTAAGTTCCGGTGGATATATTTCAAAGCTGTGTGAATATGTGTGTTGGTGGTAGAGTAAAAGTCTGTTGAAAGCCTATTTACTATATTTACCGGTTGGAGTACCACGTCTTGGTAAGAACATTCTTCGTCGTTCAGTAAATGTTCTATAAGTTCGGCAGCTTCGAATCCACCTCTCACAATATTTTGACTGATACTGGATAGGGGAGGATCAGACAGATTGCATATTATTTCGTCATTATCAACACCTAATATGGCTATTTTGTCGGGTACTCTGATATTGTTAACCTTACAGATTTCAGTGATGCGGTTACCTTGGTTGTCATCACAAGCCATAAGCGCCGTGGGCTGTGGCAATGATTTTAACCATGTAAGCAGAGGAGGAGCTTCATAAAACCATAAATCATCAAGTGACTGCTCTTGATAGGAATAGAAATTATTGCCGAAACCATGTTCGGCTATACACTCGTAGAAGCCTTCGCAACGTTCCTGCGACCAAACGGTATCACGGTAACCATAGAAAGCGAAGTACCGGAATCCTTTGCTTAAAAAAACTCTGCTGCCATCCTGCCGGTTTTGTGGTAGTCGCCGGTGATGTTGGGAATATTGCTGAATCTTGATTTGTAGTCTTGCGCAATTGCGATAATTCCGTTTTTACGGAACAACTCTACATTATCATCATTATCAAATCTACCGATAATGGCGTCTGCTTGCCACGCTTTTTGCCCATTTCAGAACCCCTTCTATCCCATAAGTAAGTTTATAGGAAGGTGGCATCCGGCATACAACCCATGGTTCATGTTTTTTTGAGTATGCCAAAACCCCTTTCAATAAATTGTATGAAAAGGATTCTGTAAAGTCAGTCAATAGTATCAGTCGAATCATGGTATCTGGTAAAATCAAAATAAATGAAAGAAATTGCTTTAATTTGGTTTAGAAGCCTATCAGTTGGTCGTTTCTTATCTCCTTTTGTCTTTGAATATAACGATGAAATCATACTTAAAGAGTAATAAAATGGGATCTTGCATATCGACCTGACTGATAAACAGTGGCAAGTTATAGAAAATCTTTTAGATGACAAAGGGGCAAGCGTAAATATTCTCTCCGTTCCACTTTTAATGGCATTGTTTACTTGGCAAAGACCGGAAGCAATGGTGTATGCTTCCTAAGGAGTTGCCCCTTGGGAACCAGCCAAATGTCATCCGTTTGCAGAATAATGGCGCAAAAAGATAGCGAGTATCCGCTTTTTGATAACAGATCCCTTTGTTGTTTCTGACATTCCACAGTTCTCCACTGTCTGGTCGAGTGATTTTTTCAATTTGGTCTGGTCTACATCATGCTGGTATTGGCCGACACCGATGGACTTAGGATCGATCTTGACCAGTTCCGCCAGCGGATCCATCAGCCG
>ENA-OQIF01000187-OQIF01000187.1-human-gut-metagenome-genome-assembly--contig:-NODE-187-length-32355-cov-5.437539_pt1 | contig 32355 bp, 32 predicted proteins | sample MGYA00242574_ERZ504738 | MGnify/ENA primary metagenome ERZ504738 (study PRJEB26092, sample SAMD00036437) | human gut metagenome | host: Homo sapiens | study: EMG produced TPA metagenomics assembly of...
ATTTGCAAAGAAGGATTCTCTTGCATCTGTTCTAAAATCTTTCCCATATGCGCCACAAACAAATCACTATATCCTTCTCCTTGAAAAAATGCAAGGCACATTCCATGATGTGCCCGCAATAAAATCGGTTGCTTTTCCATAATCTCTCACTTTTTCAACTTAAAACTCAAACACTGCAACACCATATGGCGGTAAATCATAAGCAAATGAAAATGGTCTTCCGTCACATTCTTTTTTCACACTCTTATAAATCTCAGGACGTACTTTTCCCTCTCCACCATATTTCTTTTCATCACTGTCCAAAATCAGCTTATACTGCTTTCTCCTTGGAACGCCAACACGATATTCCGTTCTTTCCATCGGAGTAAAATTACATACAAACAAAAGATTCTTCTTGCCGTCTTTAGAATGTCTGATAAAGCTGTAGATACTTCTCTCCGCATCATCTGCATTCACCCATTCAAATCCTTCCGGTGAACAGTCTAATTCATACATCGCCTTATTCTTTTTATACAAATGAAGCAAATCTTTTGTAAATTCCTGCAACTGTCTATGCCAGTCTTCTGCAAGAAGAAACCAGTCTAATTCACGCGCTTCACTCCATTCCTGAAGCTGAGCAAAATCCTGTCCCATAAACAACAGTTTTTTACCAACATGTCCCATCATAAACGCATATCCGACTTTCAGGTTGGCAAATTTATCAAATCCAAGCCCAGGCATCTTATTTAGCATAGAGCACTTCAGATGCACCACTTCATCATGCGACAATACAAGAACATATTTTTCGCTATACGCATAACTCATGGCAAATGTCATCTGATTGTGGCACCCTTTTCTAAAATAAGGATCCAGTTTCATATACTCTGTAAAATCATGCATCCACCCCATGTTCCATTTTAAACTAAATCCAAGTCCATCATATTCTGCTGGCGCTGTTACTTTTGGCCAAGCTGTAGATTCCTCCGCAATCATGACAACTCCCGGATTTCTTCCAAGAACCACTGAATTCAAATGTTTAAAAAATTCGATTGCTTCAAGATTTTCATTGCTGCCGTATTTATTTGGAACCCACTGACCTTTTTCTTTTCCATAGTCCAAGTACAGCATAGATGCAACTGCATCTACTCGCAAGCCATCTACATGATAATGCTCTATCCAAAACAGCGCATTTGCAATCAGGAAATTTTGAACTTCTGACTTTCCATAGTCAAAAACCTTTGTTCCCCAATCAGGATGTTCTCCCTTTCTCGGATCTGCATACTCAAAGGTCGGTGTTCCATCAAAATCAGCCAGTCCATGTGCATCTTTCGGAAAATGCGCCGGCACCCAGTCAAGAATTACTCCAATCTTATTCTTATGGAAATAATCAATCATATACGCAAAATCTTCCGGTGTCCCGTATCTTGAAGTCGGGGCATAATATCCTGTCACCTGATATCCCCAAGATCCGTCAAAAGGATACTCAGCAATACCCATCAGCTCAATATGTGTATATCCCATCTCTTTGATATACTCTGTAGCTGCTTTGGCAAACTCTCTATATGTATAGAATCCGTCATCCTCTCTGCCCGGATGCCGCTTCCATGAACCGATATGCGCCTCGTAAATTGACATCGGCTCTTTATGATGATCCCAAGTTAATCTCCGCTCCATCCACTTGCTGTCTGTCCATCTAAGAGCACTGATATCCGTCACTTTCGATGCATTCCCCGGTCTGAGTTCTGCATAATTGGCAAATGGGTCCGCTTTATAAATATGATCCCCTTTGTATGTTTGAATACAATACTTATACAGTGCTCCTTCCTGCACATCAGGAACAAAACATGTATAAATACCAAGTGGCTCTTCCCTCTTCATCGGGTTCTTGTCGGCATCCCAATCATTAAATTCGCCAACTACCGAGACTTTCTCCGCATGTGGCGCCCATACTGCAAAATAAACACTCTGTTTTTCACCATCATTTACAATGTGAGCTCCTAGTTTTTTATAAATCTCATAATGAGTTCCCTGACCAAACAAATAATGGTCTAATTCTCCGATTTCGTATGCTTTTGTTTTATTTTTTTCCGCCATACTTTCACCTTCCCAGTTTATTTGGTATATACGTCTATTATACTTTAGCCACACATAAAAAGAAAGAGTTTTGTCACCAAAACTCTTTCTTCTTATTATCTAAAATCCTGTTCCTGCAAAACAATTCTTGAAGACTTGTTTTTCTTCTTACCAAATAATTTCTTTAGGAAACGTTTAAATGTCATTTTCTGAGAATGTGCAATCGCATCATCCATGATTTCTTTTACATCCGCAACTGTAACAATGCTCTCTTCTCTTTGCATAAGATCAATCCTGCTATATAATGCCAAAATTCCCATCTCATCAATCTTATATCCATTTTCTTTTGCATAAGTCTGAGCGAATGTTACCAGCTCATCATTAATAAATACCGGCAGTTCCAATCTGGACGTAAATTTTTTCTTAAAGTCCGGATATAATGCCAACATCTTATCAAGTGGTCTGCGCTCTTCCTCTAAAACTACAAGTAATTCTCCAGTCTGTTCTTCCATAAGATCATTCAGCTCTAAAACTGTCTTTTTATTCAGTTTCGATGCACGCTCAATGATAATCGCTCCACCATGCAGTTTCTCAATAATATGTGAAACATCTTTCTTATTCAATGATTCCGCTGTGACAATTCCAACTTTACCTTGTTTCAGCTTTCTGTTCTTTTGAATTGCCTTCACAATGTCTACCGCCAAAACTGTCTTTCCAGAGCCTTTCCGCCCTACAACAAGCAAGTTGGCTGTTCGAGATGTTCCATATCTCGTTCTGCATCTCTTGTCGTTCTCCAATACATCTACAATCTGCTCACTCATGCCGTGAACAGGAACAAAATAAGAGAATAATTTTTCTGTTCTTCTGTCAGACCCGCTTTAATTCCAATCTCACTTTGTGCTTCCAGATCATAGCGTCCCTGCACGATAAAAGCAGTATCAAATGGTGAAGACGGCTCCGGACGTCTCTGTTCTTCTTTTTCCAAAGGCTCCTCTACTACTGTGTCATTCATCAAAGCTTTGGCAGAAATTGCAATCGCTTGTGTGTCTCCAAGCTTAATTCCTTCTGATTCCTCAATCTCTTCGATTTCTTCAATCTCTTCAAAATCTTCTGATTCTACTTCTTCAAAAGCTTCCTCGTCAAAACTTTCTTCATCAAACGGATCTTCCTCTACTTCTTCTGGTTCTGCTTTCTCTTCTTCCTGAACTGATTCTTCTGCCAGTTCCTCGATTGGTTCCTCTTCCTTCGTTTCCACTGTTTCGACTGTTTCTTCCTCCATTGTTTCCAATGGTTCAACAGTTTCTTCCTCCGGCGCTTCCACTTTCTCGCGCCTTGCCTTATTCTGCTTAATCTCAGCCGCTTCAGCTTCCAGTTCTTCCATTAACTGTCTGATATCATCTGGAAGAATACTTTCTTCTTCCACTTTTTGAGATTCCAGTTTCTCTTTGTCCCGTCTTGCTCTTTCTTGTTCTTCTTGAATTAATTGAGCATTTTCTTTTTGTTTCTCTTCCCAATTCTGTAGAATCTCTTCCACACTCATTTTAGAACTTTGAGAAAAAATTTACTTTGCTCACATCTTCATCTTCTGTTTCATCCAGCACTTGTGGCTCCTCGCTTGCTTCCGCCTCTTCCTCTGCTGGTACTTCCTCGATAATGTCTGTCTCTTCCTCTGCTGGGGCTTCCTCGATAGTCTCTGCCTCTTCCTCTGCTGGAGCTTCTTCGATAATCTCTGTCTCTTCCTCTGCTGGAGTTTCTTCGATAGTCTCTGCCTCTTCCTCTGCTGGAGCCTCCTCGATAGTCTCTGCCTCTTCCTCAACTGACTCTTCTTCTGCTACCGGTGTCTCTTCTATTTTTTCTGCTTCTTCTGCAGAAACTGCTTCCACTTTCGTTGTATTCTCTAGTGAAATCGCTGCATTCACTTCATCAACTTTCATTTCCACAGTCGGTTCTTCCACATTTTCAACTTTCTCTTCTTTCTTTTCGGCAACTGGCTCCACCTTTTTTACTGGTTTCTTTTCATCATTTCTATGATTATATTTCTCCTGCTGCAAAGGTGTCAAAGGTTTATATTTCATCTTTAATTCCATAGCCTGATATACATACTTTCCTTCACTGAACCATAGAATTAAATCATCACATTCTTCCAGGCATTCCGCCACCATACCCGCTTCGTGGTACAATTTCGCCAATTCATATGCCCATTTTTCCACATACTCGGCTTTTTTAAACTCTTCCAACGCTTCAATCTGCTGTGATAACGGTGCATTTTGGCTTTTCAAAATCTTATATCTCAAAATATATTGATTCGGATCTTTTGGAGCCATGGCAATAAACTCTTCATAACAGTCTGTTGCCTCTCTTACATCGTTCAATTTTAATGCCAGTGTTCCAAGACGATATACAATCTTTCTGCTTCCCGGAGCTCTGTCATATGCTATAAATAAAATCTCCCTACTCTTCTCATATTCTCCATTATACTCATAAATCTCACTTGCTGTACAAAGCATCGCTGCATTCTTAGCCTTACGCCAATCGATACTGTCTGCTATCTCCATCGCTTTTTATATGATTTTTGTTCCATATACTCAAGCATCTGCTCTGTTCTTACTCGATATTCGTATTTATCCAAAGTATTCACCCCTATTATTATTTCTATGACCTTTCTATCTAGTCGAATTTTAGCTTTCTATATTCTGTTTATTTTATCACAGGAGATAACCAATGTCAAAAGAATGTAACAAAAACGTAATAAAAATAAGGTTATCTTAAACTTCTATAAGATAACCTTATTCTGTATTTTATTGTTATTCTTTTATTTATTATTTCGGAGGAATATATCAATTATAAAACCTGTTGCCTTTTTTCACTTTATATGCAATTTATAACTCAAAGTTTCGATTATTCTTATTCTCTAATCCTAATCTGTTTTTCTGATGTTTCTTTACACATCTTATAACTGCTTTGAAGCTATGTGGTATTCCTCTTTTCAATATGTCTGCAAATATTTAATCTTCTGCTCCAGATGTTCTACTCTCCGAATAAATTCTTCTACTTGCTCTCTTTCTCTGGATTATACTCTATGGTAAAGGCTTTCATCACAGGTTCTTACATTTGCCATACCACCAACATATTGAATTGTAAATTCCGAACTATCCATTGGACTAAGCCTCCTTCTTTCTCCTATTTTCAGAAAATCTGTTTCTTTCAAGCTTTCTTACTTAAAAATCCTAATTCCCATTTCAGATTCTCTTTTCACCCCTCTTTTTACTTCCTTTCTCGTCAGATATAAAACGGATTTCAAAATTCTTTCTTACTTGAGAATATTAAATTTTACTTTCAGAAATTCTTCTTTTAGAAACCTTTTTGTTTTCTGAATCTCTTTTGTTTTGTTGAGTTTATAATAACACCACAGTCTTTATTTGTCAATACTATTTTTCTAAAACATTTATATTTTTTCATTTTTACATATGCACCATTTAATTATCTGAATATTTTATATTTTCAAGAAAATATACACTCATAAACCAAGCTTTTCAAACACATCCTGTCTCTTGCGTACCTTCGAAAAATCTGTTTTTTGTTCTGCCAGTACCTTCCCTGCTCTCCCTTTTCTGTTGAAACAGGTTCTGAAAATTCTTTGTATCCACGCAACCGGAAGGAATATCGGATACTTTTCTAAATATTTATACTGCAATTTAATCGTTTCATACGGAAGAAAAATCGCAGTAAGCCATACCTTCACCTGTCCTATCCACACTTTTTTATCGGAAGACGCCACATTTTGAATCCAATAGTTTTCCATAGTCCCATAAATTCCGCTATCAACCATCAATTCTGTCAGCTGGTCATAGAACGCATCGCTTTGCCCTTTTTCAAACCAAATATTCGCAAGTTTCTCCATATGATGTAAAAACGCTTTCAGACCTACTTTAGCAAGTTCCGTTTCAACATAATCCCAATCCATCTGATCTTTCATTTTCTTCTCAAACTGCCAAATATCAACAATGGAGCGAATTCCACTTCCGCCATTTTGAAAATGTTTGGCCATATGAACAATCACATAGACATAAAAATCCTCCCAGCTGTATTGCTGTATATATTTTTTCCCTTTCTCTGGTTTTGCTTTCTCCCAAGGATTTTTATAATACGAAGCAAACTGGCTGTTCTGTCCCACCAGACAATAGTGCATCTCAATATTCATAAACGGCTTTCGGAAATACACATGATGGTGATCGTCCCGATGATCACAATAATATCCAAGTTGCTGCAGAATCTCTTCTACTTCCTTTTCCTGCTCCAGTCGAAACAAAAGATCAAGATCCGCCATCATTCGCAGATCTGTCTTTGGATAACATTGCTTTAAAAAAATTCCTTTCAAGGGAATACAATAAATACCATTCGCCTCAAAAGCCTGCAAAAGCTCCTCTAAAGAAAAATGTTGTACCGTATCTCTTGCAGTTTCCATCTGCCATGCCTGCTCATACTTTTTTCGAACCTCCTGAGGAATTTGTTCCTTTCCCGAAATCTTATCTATTCCATGAGCCACAACCGCCTCAATCTTGTGAAATTTACAAATTCGATATAGCTTTTCCCAGTCCACGCCCTCATGTATCGTTGGCACTTCCCCTCCGGCAAGACTATATCGTATAATTTCAAACAGGTATCTGCACGCTTCTGCTCTACTCATAATCCACCTCTTTAAACTTTCTATTTTCAATCCGCACTGCCCGATCACAGCACTGTACTCCAGCCGCAGTGTGAGAAATACAAATAATTGTCTTTGTATTCATCTTTTTCAAATTCTGCAGTACATTCCATTCTGTCTCTTTATCCAAAGATGCAGTGCACTCATCCAACAAAAGAATTGGGGCATCATCCAAAATCGCACGTGCTATCGCAATCCGTTGAATCTGTCCCATAGAAAGACCTTCTCCACGCTCCGATAAAACAGTATCCAGTCCATTTGGCAATGTTTCAATATAATCCCATATGCAAGCTGCCCTTGCAGCTCTTTGAATTTCTTCATCCGTCACTTTCGGATTACAGAATGTAATATTTTCCCGTATTGTTCCTGACATAATCATATTCCCTTGCGGAACATAAGAGAATACAGTTCGCGTTCCCGCATCAATCTCCACTTTGCCGCATTCAGTTTCAAAATACAACTTACCACTGTCGCAAGGCATCAGATGCAAAAGCAGCTTCATAAGCGTGCTTTTTCCAATCCCCGACTCTCCTACGATTGCAATCAAATCTCCTTTCTGCACACGCAGAGACGTATTTTCGAGAACAGGTTCACCACCCGCATATGAAAAAGTAACTTTCTCTGCCACAATCGCATGAAACTCCTTATAGAACTTTTGGGCATCCAAAATTTTCGACTCCGCCTGCTCATCCGCCATCGCTTCCAACTCCATAAGTCGTTCTGCTGAAGCCTGCATACTGTAATATTGAGGTATTAAGCCGGAAACGTTTCGAAATGGTGCTTTGATCTGTTGAATAATCTGTAAAAACGCAGTCAACGTACCAAATGTCATGGTTCCAACAGAGATTTGTAATGCTCCCCACGCAAGCGCTGCATAATACCCTGCTGTGAACAACACATATACCATCGTATTTGCCAGATTACTGATTGTATTTCTTTTAATCCGCACTTTATAATTATCCTTTTGAAATTCATCCAATTTACCACCAACAGCATGCTCATTCACAAAAGATTTAATAACAATCAAGTTCTCCAAACACTCCTGCATATAGGAACGCACAATGCCATTCGTCCTTTGCACTTCTTTATGCAAATACTTGAAATGTCTGCTGTAAATTCTGCTGAATACACAGACAAGCCCGCCAATCAAAAGCACCAATCCTGTAAAACGCGCATCAATAGAAAACAAAACAAATAAGCCCGCCGCAATTTTCGTCAGCATAGAAATAGCTTGCGGAATCAATGACACAACTCCACCGACCACAATATCTACATCACTTGTCAATCGATTAAGTATCTCCCCGGAATGGATTTTACTGACTTCCTGATATTGTTTTTCAAAATCATAGAAAAAACACCTTGTTTGATACGCATCTCAATTTTAGTAGTGACACGAATTCTCAGATTACTGCTTGCAATGTTCAGAACTGCCTGCAATAAAATCAGCATAACAAGAAAAAGCACTTGAAGCCACACACTTCCTTCTCTGCTTCCGGTTGCAATATCAAGAAGGCAGCTTGACACCAGCGCAAGCAAAATGAAACTTCCCGCAATCAGTCCGCTAAATACTGCCAACAAAAGAATCCATCCTAACGAACTCCTACTATAACTATATATCCATTGAAGAGAGGATATTTTTTCTTTTCCATCTTTATTCTTCCAAAACTCCCGCTTCTCTTAATTTAGCCAAAAAGGTATCCAAACTTTTCTTTGCCTGTTCGTATTCAATTTCATACATTTCCATTAAATTAATCATTCCATGAAATGCTTTCGCAGCCTCTCCAACCGGTACAACAACTGCACGATCTCCAACTTGACGTTTTAAAAATCCTTTTTTTGCTCTCATCTTTTTGTCCTCCAATCTCTTTTCCCATCCAATTCTATCACAGCCCCATGCATAACAAACGCCGAATTTCTTTATCCGATATTAAATTCTTCCAATAATTTTTCCGGTAATTTTCATCAGTTGTTGCTTTCATAATCTCCTCTTGTCTTCCAAGTTGTATTAACGTAGCATATAGAGCATTGATTCCTTCTATTTCCTGCACTCTCTTCTCTACTTCTGCCTGTACTCTCTTCTCCACTTCCGCCTGCACTTTTTCTTCTACTCTTGCCTGTACCCTCTTCTCCACTTCCGCCTGTACTTTTTCCTCAATTCTCTGCTCCAACTTGTCCCCCATAATTTCCATCAATGCATCACATACCATACTATCATCCTCCATAAATTTCTCTTCATTTGCTCGCACGATAATATTCATCGCCGACTGATACCATGTATTCTCGCTGTGTTTTCTGTAATCCTTCACCAAAAATCTTCCAGCATCTCTTGACTTTCTAATTTGTTTGTCAAACCACGCAGCCAAAGATTTTCTTTCGGTGATAATTGGCTTCCGACCACAATTTGAATCGGAATAAAATCACCGCGCACATAATAAATTCCATCTTCCTGCTTCTCCACCTGATATCTTCTCACTTCTCGCAAATGCTTGATCAATTTTCTTGGATATCCTAACCCAAATAATGTGATTGTCACTTCACTGATTGGTATCTCGTCAGTTGTACCGGTGTCCGACTTATAAAAACACGCATATCCGTATATCTTATAAAAGGTATCTATACTGATATAATCTGTCGGACTTTTATATTCCACCAGATTGTACTTTTGAAAAATACGTCCGATATTTTTCTGAACCTTATGTTTCTGCTCGTTTTTAATTACAAGCACATCAATCGACATTGGTTTTGTCGAAAGCTGATGCTCATCCTCAAAGATCAGATATTTTGCTTCCTCCTGCAGTTCAATCTGAGCCGTCGCATAAAACGCAGGATGCCATTGCAGATACTCCTCTTTCTGCGTCTTTTCTTTTGTCTTACTCATATAAAACCTCCTCTTATGAAATTGTTCAGGAGATTCCCTTCTTCGAAAACTCCTGCTTGTAAATTTGTAATTTGAAAGCATGAATTTTCTGAAAGGACGGATTCTCTTAAAATCCGCTATATGAAATGTATTAGATGCCGGCCAAAACCGGCTAGATAAATAGAAAATAGAATGCTTTTTTTCATCATAACATTGAATTCTTTCACTTGCAATGAGTTTTTAGTTTCCTTTTAATTCTTCAAATGTTTCTCTCCTGTTTCTCATTTTCAATTTCTTTTTGCAGGCATTTGATAAAACAGATTCTGAACATGTATCATAATCGTACATTCCATCCCCCTCCTTCCACCGGTTATAAATATAGAGTACCAAAAATTGCAAAGTGTTGCATGAAGATTATTTTTTCATACACAAAGAGAGAGCGTGCTGCTCTCTCCCTTTACAAAATACTATTCAATTTTGTCATCGTTCTTGGCAATGCATCTTTCGCATTCTTCCAAGGCTCATCTTTAAATCGATAATCAAATTTATCGATAAACCAACTTAAGTCTTCATGTACGCGTTTCATATTTTCTAGATACATTCGGTTCAATTCCGTTATAAAAGACTCTAACAGCTCTCCTCGCAGTCGCTCCGGCGCCATCTCATATAACATGCCATAATGTTTTGTGCAAAATCCCTTTGATGATTGAAACAATTTGCGAAACTCTTCTTTCTTGTAAAGATAGAAAATTGTTCCTAAATAATTTTGAAATGTGCTTTCAATCTTATCACATACAAAGCAGGAATGTTCCAACCCTTTCACATAACTCAAAAGTTCGGAAGGCTCTGACTTTTTCTTTTCTTAAAAAGAGAAGCTGCCTTTACAGATTCATTTTGTTTTGCTTCTATCTCTTTCATAGATTTTTCCATATGTGTCTTCAACATCAGAGCAAGTCCGAGGCGGTCTGGCATTTCTTTCAACATTGCAACATGTCGCGCACAAAATCCTACCTTGTCACTTTCCAGTCTGCGGTCATCTGTCATATATGTTGAAGGACGAAGTGTATATTCTAACGCTTCCTGCTCCAGTTTTTTATATATGTTACACAGAGGACATTCACAGTCCTCTTTGAACGCATCATTTACAGGTATCGTATATAATTTTTCTTTCACGCTTATCCTCTATAGTAATTAATCAGACATCCTTTTAAGATGATCTCTCTTTCATTATCTGTCAAATCACCCAACTTCAGTGTAATCTCTTTCAAACTGTCCCCAACCACATATGCTTTCACAGCGTCTGTCTTATCTTCCACTGCTTTTCTCACATCCGGCACGAAGATATAGTCCCCGTTTTTGAAACTTAACTCTGTATCTTTTTCTTCTGTGATAAACGGGAGCATACCCCAGTTAATCAAGTTCGAACGGTAACGTTTTGTCGCATATTCATTTGCGATATTTGCCCATCCTCCAAGTACTTTCTGACAGGACGCTGCCTGTTCACGTGCAGAACCATCTCCCGGTTTCACCGCGAAGATCGTACTTCCGACACCGATGTTGCCTTCGCCCACTTCCGGATAAGACGCACGGATTGTCTCCATAACCGGTTTTAATTCTTCCAACACTTCTAGTGGACACTGATTTGCCTCGATTGCTTTCTGTGCTTTCTGCACTTCTTTTGCACGTCCCACATATGCTGGATCTTTACGTGACAATGCAAACTCTGCAAGTCCAAGTGGGTTAGAACGGTAAGAAGAAGTCTCTCCTGACGGAATCAACTCATCGGTTGTTGTAACCGGATCGTGAATCTCAGATACCACTTTCAAGATCAGATTTTCCGGTAATGCTGACATTGCCGGCCAGTCTTTGATGTTTGGTCCAAACTGGATCTCAACACTTGGATCCGCAACACCTTTGCTGTCAAACACACGGTTTGCATAAATGCTCTTATCAAAATGATATTTCGGAGCTTTGTATTCTCTGTCCATCACATCAGCCGCAGAAGTTAAGAAACCTTTATTTGCCGCTGTCGCAGCGATAGAACGTGCATCCATAAGTGCCACAGAGGAAATCTGTCCGCTCTGCAATTTAGAACCTTCACGGTTCGGGAAGTTTCTTGTAGAGTGGCGGATACTGAATGCATTGTTAGCAGGTGTATCTCCAGCGCCAAAACAAGGTCCGCAGAACGCTGTTTTCACGATTGTTCCGGCTGCCATCAGATCTGCAACCGCTCCGTTTCTCACAAGCTCCATATATACCGGTGTACTTGCCGGGTATACACTGAATGTAAATGCATCAGAACCGATATTTTTCCCTTTAATGATCTCTGCTGCCGCACAGATATTTTCAAATCCACCGCCGGCGCATCCTGCGATAATTCCCTGTTCTACATAGAGTTTCCCGTCGCGAATCTTATCCTGCAGCGAATACTCAACCGCACCGTCAAGACTTACGAGCGCTTTCTGCTCTACATCGTGTAAAATATCTTTTAAGTTCGCATTTACCTCGTCAATCGTATATGTATTACTTGGGTGGAATGGCATCGCGATCATCGGTTTGATCTTGCTCAAATCCACATAAACAAGTCCGTCATAGTACGCTGCCCCACCCGGATTCAGTTCTTTATACTCTTCACTTCTTCCGTGAGTCTCATAGAATTCTCTGATTGTCTCGTCAGTCTTCCAAATAGAAGAAAGGCAGGTCGTCTCTGTTGTCATAACATCAATTCCGATACGGAAGTCTGCGCTTAACTTGTCCACACCAGGTCCGACAAATTCCATTACTTTATTATTTACATATCCATTTGCAAATGTTGCTCCAATGATTGCAAGCGCCACGTCCTGAGGTCCCACTCCGACAGATGGCTCTCCGTCTAAGTAAATCGCAACAACGCCCGGCATCTTAATATCGTATGTCTTATTCAATAACTGTTTTACAAGCTCCGGTCCGCCTTCACCCATCGCCATTGTTCCAAGCGCTCCATAGCGAGTATGGCTGTCAGAACCAAGAATCATCTTTCCGCCGCCTGCAAGCATCTCTCTTGCGAACTGGTGGATGACTGCCTGATGTGGCGGAACATACATACCGCCGTATTTCTTTGCACAGGTAAGTCCAAACATGTGGTCATCTTCATTGATTGTTCCACCTACGGCACACAGACTGTTATGGCAGTTCGTCAGAACATATGGGATTGGGAACTTTTCAAGTCCAGACGCTCTTGCGGTCTGAATGATTCCGACAAATGTGATATCGTGCGAAGTCAATTTGTCAAATTTAATCTTTAATCTCTCCATATCGGAAGAAGTATTGTGTGCTTCTAAAATGCTGTACGCAATTGTGTTTTTTGCAGCTTCTTCTTTTGTGACCTGCTGTCCTGTCTTTGCTGCAACAGCTGCCTGTGCATCATTCACATCTTCGATAATTTCTGTACCATTCAGTAAATATGCACCATGTTCATATAATTTTATCATTCTACTGTTCCCTCCTACGTCTTATTATTTGTTCATTATAGTATTCTACTCTTTTGATTGCAAGAATTTCAGATGATTCGATACCATCATAGCGATTTTAAATGTGAGCGCATCGTCAAATACCCGGACATCTAACCCTGTCAGTTTCTGAATCTTCTCCAGGCGGTATACCAATGTATTTCTATGTACATAAAGCTGCCGCGCCGTTTCCGAGATATTTAGATTATTCTGGAAGAACTGATTGACCGTACTCAGTGTCTCCTCATCGAACTGATCCACCGCTTTTCCGTCAAACACTTCCTGCAAAAACATGTCACACAAAGATACCGGGAGCTGATGAATCAGGCGGCCGATGCCCAGCTCATTGTAAGCAAGGACATTTTTCTGCTCATAGAAAATCCGTCCCACATCCAGCGCCATGCCCGCTTCTTTGTATGACTTTGACACATCTCGCAGCTGATTTACAATCGTGCCATATGCCGCCCTCATGTTTACCATCGCTTCCATCGTCAATGTATCGACAATGGATTTTGCAATCATATTCAGTTCTTTATATCCCTCGGTCGTCTCCAACGCCTTGATCAGGATAATATGTCCTTCATCGACTGAAGTTACAAAATCTTTAGAGCCGGTTGCATAGAGACCTTTCATCGTCTCAAGAACAATATTGTCCGTCTCATTTTTCGGTTCAATCAAGAATACAACTCTTCTTCGCTCCACTTCAATCCCAAGCTTTTTTGCCTGATTAAAAATATCCACAAGCAGAAGATTATCAAGCAATAAATTCTGGAAAAAATGATTCTTATCCAAACGTTCTTTATATGCGTGTATCAGGTTTTGGAACTGACTGATACAAAGCCTTCCGATAACCGCAACCTGCTCTACAACCTCATGAAGTGCAAGGACATACACTGCATCATAGTTATCTCGAATCAGGAAAAATGCCTCATTTTCACATACCTGCTCATCTTTTCCTTCTTTCAGAAATTTGTCTACTCCAGCCTTAATTCTATCCTCGTTCATTCCCGCAATGGCAAGGCACTTTCCCTCCATACTCCACACGGAACAATCCACCCCCATAATCTCATGTATATCATTGATGGGCTTGTGCAATATTTGATTCGATAACAACTTATCACTTCCTTTTTTTACATTTAAAGCCAAAGCTGCTCCGTTGCAACTCTGGCTTTTTTTCTTATAATCTCTTTAACAATTCTTCTCTTTCTTTTTCAAAACCAGGTTTTCCAAGTAAAGCAAACATATTCTTTTTGTAGCTTTCCACACCCGGTTGGTCAAATGGGTTCACCCCTAAAATATAACCACTCACGCCACAAGCGAATTCAAAGAAGTAAAATAACTGTCCAAGATAGAATTCGTTCTGCTCTGGAATTGTCACCATTAAGTTCGGTACATTTCCATCTGTATGTGCTAAAACAGTTCCGTTCATCGCACTCTTATTGACGAAATCAACTGTCTTTCCTGCAAGATAGTTCAGACCATCCAAATCCACTGGCTCTTCTCCGATGAAAAGCTCCTCTGTTGCTTTCTCCACATTCAATACCGTCTCAAACATAATACGGCTTCCATCCTGAATGAACTGTCCCATAGAGTGAAGATCTGTTGTCAAATCTACAGAGGCAGGGAAAATACCTTTTTGGTCTTTTCCTTCACTTTCTCCGTAAAGCTGTTTCCACCATTCAGACACATAGTGAAGACTTGGCTCGTAGTTCGCAAGTACCTCAACTGCTTTTCCTTTACGGTGTAAAATATTACGGATTGCCGCATACTGTAATGCACCATTTTCAGCAAAATCATTTTCTAATGCTTCTTTTCTTCCAGCCTGTGCACCTTCCATCAATTTCTCGATATCTGCACCGCTTACTGCGATTGGAAGAAGACCTACCGCTGTCAATACAGAGAAACGTCCTCCGACATCATCCGGAACAACGAATGTCTCGTATCCTTCCTCATTAGCAAGGTTCTTCAATGATCCTCTCGCTTTATCTGTTGTCGCATAAATTCTCTTTGCAGCTTCCTCTTTTCCATATTTTTTCTCCAACATTTCTTTGAAAATACGGAATGCAATTGCAGGCTCTGTTGTTGTTCCTGATTTGGAAATCATATTTACAGAGAAATCTCTGTCTCCGATTACATCGATCAGATGTTTGAGATATGTGCTGCTGATGCTGTTGCCAACATAATAAATCTCAGGTGTCTTTCTAATCTCTTTTGAAACAACATTGTAAAAACTATGTCTTAAAAATTCGATTGCAGCTCTGGCTCCCAGATAAGAACCACCGATACCGATTACGAGCAATACCTCGGAATCATTTTTAATCTTCTCTGCCGCTTTCTGAATGCGTACAAATTCTTCTTTATCATAATCAACCGGCAAATCAATCCATCCAAGGAAATCATTCCCTGCTCCTTTTCTGCTTAAGAGCAATTCCTTTGCATCCATTGCCAACTTGCTCATATAATCTACTTCATGTTTTGCAACAAATGTACTTGCTTTTGAATAGTCAAATGTGACTTTATTTCCCACGTTTATCCTTCCCTTCTAATTGGTCTCATAGATGTTATTATTTTACCAAACGGGAGAGGGGAAAGTCAAGAAATTATAAATATCTGTTCACAATTTGACTTTAAAGACTTAATGCAATTTGGTATGTTCATTTTATCAGTACTGACCTTCATTTATCTGATCAGTCATTAGTACATAGAAAAACCACCCTGATACTTTGACGAGTTGGGTGGTAATTCTAAATTATTTTCAATTGGTCAACCACTTTTATGTGGCGATTGTTCTTTTTGTATCTTTAATATAGCACATCCGCATAGACTGCACAAGCAATATGTTCTTTTCACTCTCTATAAAAATCTCTTTTTATCCAATTTGAATATTACTGCCAATGCCACATAGCATATCGCGATCACAATCACCCCATACGCCAGTGAAATTCCAACTTTATACTCCTGCATATTTGTGACCATAGAAATAGAGATTGGGCGGTTGAACACACCGTACAGCAGGGCAGACATCGTGTACTCGCCGATTGTCCGAATCAACACCAGCACTCCGCCTGCCAGGATACCCGGAGCGATATTCGGTATGACAACACGGGTAAATGTATAAAACATATTTGCACCAAGACTTTTTGACGCCTCCTCAATGTTCGGGTTCATTCCCAAAATCGCCGTCTCATTGGAATTTAAAAGCAGCGGAATCGCTGTGATTGTATACGCAATCGGAAGAATCGCAAATCCGCCAATCAACGACTGTCCAAACGCAAAAATTGTCTCCTGCCCAAACGCATTAATTAAGTTGATTGCCACAACACTCGCCGGCATTGTCCACGGAAGCAGCAGCAATACTTTCAAAAATGTATGAAATTTATTTTTATATTTCACAAGCATATAGGAACTGGGAACAGTAATCAGAAGTCCCACTGCCACCGCAATCGCCGACATTTTCAAACTATTCAGTAGCGGTTTTAGTACTCGCGGTTTTTCAAAAATTACCCGATAGTTTTCCAATGTGAATGCATGTGGGAAAATTTCCTGCATGATAGAACTTGTCTCTGTAAAAGACAGATATACAATTGTGACAATCGGAAGGATAATAAACACAATCTGCAAAAATACAATCAGTCTGCTCACAATCGAAAGCACACTGCGTCGTCCTTTTCCCGCCTGAATCGGTGTACTTCGCTCTGTGCTTTGTCCTCTATATCGTTTCCCGAAATACTGAATGGTCATCATCACCGCCAGACTGATTAAAAATAAAACGATGACCTGAACAGAAGCCATTTCCATATGATTGTTCGCCTTCGAACGCACAATCTGTGTGCTTAACACCTTATATCCTCCACCAATTAAATTCGGAGCAGAAAATGCACTGATTCCTGATGCAAATGTGACAATCGCAGACGACAGCACCGCCGGTGTGATGACCGGCCAGATCACATCCCGAAAAATCTTCCACCACGAAGCTCCCATACTCCGCGCCGCCTCAATTCCGGAATTGTCCACATATTTCAGCGCCACATACACATTCAGGTAAAAATACACATACTGTGTATAAGTGATGACAAACACAATCGCGCCAAGCCCCTGAAATTCATACGGTATCTTCTCCAAATGCAATGCATATTGAACTGCTTTCGTTAAAATTCCACTCTCACCGTAGAGCTGAATAAACGAAATCACAGTGATGACTCCCGGAATCATCATCGGACTTAAGAGCAGAATGTGAATAACCTTTTTCCATTTTCCCACCAGAAATGTCATATACATTGCCAGCATAATGCCGATTACGCCGCAAGTAAACACGGACAGTACACCGAGCACAACCGTGTTCCCAATCACCTTTCTCTGATTTGGATTTGAGAAAAATTGTCCGAACACCTGCAGACTATAACCGTCTTCCGTCTGCACCGCCTGAAGAACTGTCTGAAAAAACAGCATCAAAATATAGCCGACAATCAAAAAACCGAGTACCGCATACCAAATCCAACGAAAAATCCCCACCTTTTTATTCTTCATACCGCTTCACTACTCCGTCCTTATTTTTCAACTGCAGACAAACATTGTCGCCCACCTGCCATACTTTCATGCCTGCTCCCTCATTCATCTGCACCACGCGATAGTCCTGATTTTCCGCCTGAATTGTATAATCGTAATACATTCCTCCGAATTTCACTTCTGTAATGCAGCCTGAAATTCCGCACTTTCCATCTCCACTGATTGAAAATTCCTCCGGGCGGACAAAAATATAAGGTCTGTCCACCTCTCCCACAATTCCGAAAAACTCATAATCTCCCCGAACAATTTTATTGGACACCCCGACAAAATTTGCGACAAACTCCTGATTCGGCCTGTTATAAATCTCTTCCGGCTCTCCTACCTGCAGCACCTCTCCGTCCCGCATCACAGCGATTTTATCGGAAATCGCCAACGCTTCCTGCTGATCATGTGTGATGAACAATGTCGTGATACCAATCTTTTTCTGAATTGCTCGAATTTCTTCCCGCATTCTCACACGCAGAGCCACATCCAGATTGGACATTGGCTCGTCCAAAAGCAACATACTCGGCTCAATCACAAGCGCTCTCGCAATCGCCACACGCTGCTGCTGTCCTCCGGACAATTCCTGAATTCTCCGATGCTCAAATTCCTTCAAAACCGGACAGTTCCATATAATAGTCACATTTCTCTTTGATTTTCTGTTTCGGGTATTTCCGAATCTTCACTCCATACGCAATGTTGTCCCGCACCGTCATATTCGGAAACAGGGCATAGTTTTGAAATACAATTCCCATGTTTCTCTTCTCCGGCTGCAGCACCGTAATGTCTTGCTCCCCGATACACACCTGTCCTTCCGTCGGCTGTATAAATCCGGCCAAAATGCGCAAAAGCGTTGTCTTTCCACATCCGGAAGGTCCAAGCAACGTGAAAAATTCCCCTTTTTTTATCGTCAGATTCACATTCTTCAAAACCGAATTCTCTTTTTTATCATAAGAATGTGAAATGTTCTTCAAAAAAATATCGCTCATCGTAACTCCTTTTTCTACATACAGAAATAGTGGAGAATACCCCCACTATTTCAAAACTTTGTACTTTATTTACTCGGCTGCAATCGCTTTGCTTGCATCAAGAATGTCTGTCTCCCATTTTTCTAACCAGTCTGTCTGATTTGCACTGATCACTGACCAATCTAATTTCATCGGCTCATATCCTGTCTGCATCCATTCCGGGGCATTTTCTAAAGCCGCATCTAAAGCCGGCATACGGTTGAATGAATTTGCCACCAGCTCTTCTCCCTCTTTGCTTCCCACAAACTCGATAAATTCTGCCGCCGCATTTGGGTGTGGCGCATCTTTGATTGCCGCGATACAGTCTGTGATTGTGATTGCCCCGCTTGTTGCATCGATGATCTCCAAAGGCATCTTGTTGTTGTCTCTATTGTCGATCACATTGTCCAAAACTGCCATAGAAATCGCAGCCTCACCTTTTCCGATCGCCTGGAACATCATACTTCCACTGTTATAATAGTTCTTTGTATTTGCATTCAGTTTTGTCACATAATCCCACGCCGCATCCTCACCGTCTTTTTCAGAATAGAATGAAACTAACGCTGCAATTGTAGATCTCATAGAAGAAGATAAGGAATCACGGGAAATGATTTTTCCCTGATATTCTTCTTTCACAAGGTCGCTCCAGTCCTTCGGCGCTTCCTCAGCGCTCATCAACTCTTTGTTGTAGAACATAACAACCGGAGTTTTATATGTTCCATACCAATATCCTTTTGCATCTTTATAATCATCTGCAAGCTCGTCCGCCCATGACGGTGTTGTCGGCTCATAGCATCCTTCTTCCTGAAGAAGCATATATGTCGCTGTGTCTCCCCCGAACATGATATCTGCCTGCGGATTCTCTTTCTCACTGCGGACACGGTCTGCAAGTTCTCCTTTCAAATTGATAAACTCTACTTCCACACCTGTCTCTTCCGTAAATGCGTCACAGATTGTCTCCAACATTTCCTCAGAGTGTGTCGAATAAATGACAAGAGAATCCTCTAACTCTGTTTTCCCGTTCTTTGCTGTGTCATCTTTTTTCTCGTCCTTCTTGTCCCCACATGCTGTCAAAGAGAATACCATCACACCAGCCAGCAATGCTGCCAATACTTTTCTTTTCATAGTAACCTCCAAAAAATTTCATTTCTTTTGACCTTTCCTTTAGCCAACGGTTACTATTATACTTATTTTCCATATTCTTTGCTAATTGTTTTTTTATATAAGATATATTGACTTTATCTATAAGTTATGCGTTTCTATCAGATAAGAACTATGCCAAAAATTCTTCTAAAATCCGGCGCACCTGCACTTCCTGCAGTCTTTTTTCTTCCGCTGCAGCTTTTTCTTCTTTTGCCGGTTCTTCCCGCTTCATGGCATATACCTGTTCCTGCTCGGAAACCGGCTCTTCCTGAATCTCTTCCACCTCTGCTGCAACCACTTCTTCCTCAGCCTCCGGCTGAAACGCTTCTTCCATTTCCAATATGCTTGTCTGGCTCATAGCCTTTTCTTTATACAATTTGGCATAGCGATGTGCACAGACATTTTCTAAATAATCAACCATATAATTCTCCGCCATCTGTAAATGATAATTTTCGTCACTTGACATATGTATCATACACAGTATCGCCACACTGGCTCCAGTCCACGCTGCATATTTGAACACTTGATCCTCAAATCCATACAGATAATATACCGCAACAGTTCCCGCTACGCCTAATACTGCTACAATCCAAGTCATCTTCTTTTCCAAATTTCGAAAGGTATGGAGTCTGGTTCCCCAAATACGATACTCATAAACATACTTTTTCACAAATGCTTCCACGTTCTGCACTTTATCGCTCACCATACTGGCATGTTCAAATTTTGCTCGTACAAGTCTCATCAGCTTATGGTTACTTTTGTTCATTCTACTGGCTGCTTTCACCATTCGTCTCAATGTAATATGGGCAACCAGCTTGCTTAAAACTCCAATCCCCGCTGCCACTCCCATTGCATAAAAATAATTTGATTTTGCACTAATGTCTCTAACATAATAAAAAGAGCCCTCCTTCTTTATATTTATTGCTACCGCTATTATACAGCAAATAAAGAAGTTGGGTTCTTGAATCGTTTTACATATTTCAACAACAAATCATACGAATTTTGCATGATTTGTCACATGTTTTTTATAAGCGTGGCAGCAAATTCTTCACAAGCCTTACAGAATGTGTGATTGCCTGCTTTTCAAACGCCGGATAGTCCATCGTCGCACTGTTGTCGGCTTTGTCCGAAATTGCTCGGATAATGACACACGAAACTTTATTTAAGTACGCCGCATGGGCGATTGCAGCGCCTTCCATCTCAGTGCATTTCGCCTCAAAATTAGCTACAAGCTTATCTTTCACTTCTTTTGACGATACAAACTGATCTCCACTCACAATACGTCCTACGAATGTGTGAATATCCGGGTTTGCCTCCTCATTGGCAGTCTTCGCCTTCTCTACCAGCTCTTCATCTGCCGGAAATGAAAAGGTATCCATTCGCGGCACCTGTCCGATTGGATCTCCGAAAATACTTGCATCCATATCATGCTCTACCGCATCTGTAGAGATTACCATATCTCCGATATCAATATTGGCATCTAAAGAACCGGCAATTCCTGTGTTGATCAATGTATCCACCCCAAATTTGTCTACTAAAATCTGTGTGCAGATTGCGGCATTGACTTTTCCAATCCCGCTTCTGACAACAACAACTTCTTTTCCGCACAGTGTTCCTCTACAGAAATCCATAGACGCAAATGTGACATTTTCTTCAATTGTCATAGCCTCTTTTAACGCAGCTACTTCCTCCTCCATCGCTCCTATAATACCTATCATAACTGTTTCCTCATTTCTATAATCTCATCTTAAAATCTTCGTATCCGAACTGTCGAACCACCCGGCATTCTCCATCCTTATCTTCCAATACAATTGCCGGCAGACGCATTCCATTGAATGTATTGTTTTTGACCATCGTGTAGATTGCCATATCTTCAAATGTGAGTGTATCACCTCTTTTTAGCGGCTCCGCAAATGAATAGTCACCGATTACATCTCCCGCAAGGCAGGTCGGTCCTGCAAGGCGGTAAGTATATGCCTTCTCCTCCGCCTCATAGCCGTCCTGAAGCGGCGGACGGTATGGCATCTCAAGCACATCCGGCATATGACATGCTGCGGACGTGTCCAAAATCGCAATCTGTATGCTGTTTTCCACAATTTCTTCTACTTTCGTAAGCAGTACACCGGCATTTAAGGCTACCGCCTCTCCCGGTTCCAGAAAAATCTCCAAGTCATATTTTTCTTTCATATCACAAATACACCGCTCCAATAATGCGATGTCATAGCCCTCTCTCGTGATATGATGTCCGCCGCCAAAATTCAGCCATTTCATCTTCGGCAGCCATTCCCCGAACTGTCTTTCCACTTCTTTCAGGGTGTCATGTAAAGGCTGCGCATCCTGCTCACACAACGTATGAAAATGCAGACCATCAACATATTCCAAAAGCTCCGGTCTGAATTTCTCAATCGTCACCCCAAGCCTCGATCCAGTGGCACATGGATCATAGATCTCGTGTCCCTCCTGTGTTGAATACTGTGGATTAATGCGAAGTCCTACACTTTTTCCCGCCTCAGCCGCTCTCTTTCCAAATCGTTCCAGCTGTTCAAAAGAATTAAATACAATGTGATCGCAGTAAGTTAAAATCTCATCAAATTCTTCTTCCTTATAGGCAGGTGAAAAAATATGTGTCTCTTTTCCAAACGGAATTCCCATCTCTTCCGCCCCAAGTTTCGCCTCGTACAAACCACTGGCTGTTGTTCCCGAAAGGTATTGCGCAATCAGCGGATACACCTCATACATGGAAAATGCTTTCTGGGCAAGCAGGATTTTACATCCGGTTCTGTCCATCACACCTTTTAGTATCTCAAGATTTTGTCTGAGCTGTTCTTCCTGAATGACATAACACGGTGTTGGAAGTTCATTTCTTCTCATCAGTTCTCCTCACCTTTTCTCTCTTCAAATTTAATCGATCAATTCCGGATCTTCACTGATTTTCCATGGCAGTCCGTATTTGTTCAACGCTTCCATGAATGGATCCGGATCAAACTCTTCGATATTGTATACACCGGCTTTGTTCCATGTTCCGTTCATGATCATCATCGCACCGATCATAGCCGGAACTCCTGTTGTGTAAGAGATTGCCTGAGAGCCCACCTCTTTGTAGCATTCCTGATGATCACATACATTGTAAATATAAAGTTTCTTTTCTTTTCCATCTTTTTCCCGATGAAAATACATCCGATATTTGTCTTACCAACTGTACGAGGTCCCAATGACGCCGGATCCGGAAGTACTGCTTTTAAGAACTGAAGCGGAATAATCTCTTTCCCTTCATACATGATCGGTTCAATAGAAGTCATTCCTACGTTTTCTAAACATTTTAAATGTGTCAGGTAGCTCTGTCCAAATGTCATAAAGAAACGGATTCTCTTAATTCCAGGTATATTCAATGCAAGAGATTCAATCTCTTCATGATGAAGAAGGTACATATCCTTCTCTCCAACTTCCGGGAAATTATAAACACGTTTGATTTCCATCGGCTCTGTCTCTACCCAATGACCATCTTCCCAGTAGGAACCTTTTGCAGACACCTCACGAATGTTGATCTCCGGGTTGAAGTTTGTCGCAAACGGATAACCGTGGTCTCCCGCATTACAATCCATAATCTCAATATAATTGATCTCATCAAAATAGTGTTTCAATGCATATGCAGAAAATACGCTTGTCACTCCCGGGTCAAATCCACTTCCAAGAAGCGCTGTGATACCAGCCTCCTCAAATCTTTCACGATATGCCCACTGCCACTTATATTCAAATTTTGCTGTATCTTCCGGCTCATAATTCGCTGTATCAATATAGTGTACTTTTGTCGCAAGACATGCATCCATGATTGTCAGATCCTGATATGGAAGTGCAAGATTGAGTACTACTTCCGGTTTTTCTTTTTCAATCAATGCAATCAGCTCATCTACATTGTCAGCATCTACCTGTGCTGTTGTAATCTTTGTATTTGTCTTTCCTTCCAGTTTTCTTTTAAAGCCTCACATTTTGAAACGGTACGGCTTGCAATACACATCTCTGTAAATACTTCACTTACCTGACAGCATTTTTGAATTGCCACACTTGCTACACCGCCACAGCCAATAATTAATATTTTTCCCATTTTTCTTCCTCCTGTTTTTATCCTGATTTATTTTGCCAATGCAATTAAAAATTCTCTCACAATCTTTCCTGCCACTGCAGTTGACACGCCGCTTTGATCATAGTGCGGACTAAGTTCGTTCACATCACATCCGATGACATTACAGCTTTCGCATACCTTTATAATCGCATCCAAAAGCTCTTTAAAACTCACTCCACCAGCCTCCGGCGTTCCTGTCCCCGGAAATACAGACGGATCTAACACATCCAGATCCACTGTGAAATACACCGGTTTCCCTTTTAATGCCTCTATCGCATCTTCCAACCCATTCAGGTCAAACGGATGCATCGTCACATGTCCTTCTTTCGACCACAGAAATTCTTCTCTGTCACCTGAGCGAATACCAAACTGATAAATTTTGCCGTCACCTACAAGTTCCCAGCACCGTCTCATCACACATGCATGTGACTCTTTCACATCCAGATATTCATCTCTAAGATCCGCATGCGCGTCAAAGTGTATGATATGAAGATTGGGGTATTTCTCAACCGCCGCTCTCATACTGCCAAGTGTCACCAAATGCTCTCCGCCGATCATAAACGGAACTTTACCATCCTTCAAAATCACACGGCATCGTTCTTCTATCATCTCAAGAGACTTCTTTGCACTTCCCATCGGCAGTTCCAGATCTCCGCTGTCAAACACACAATACTCTGTCAGTTCTTTGTCCTGATACGGACTGTATGTCTCCAGACCAAAAGACTCATTTCTGATCGCGGCACTTCCAAATCTTGTGCCTGGACGAAAAGACGTTGTCGAGTCAAACGGCGCTCCGTAAAGCACAATCTTTGCATCTTCATACTCAGACTCGCATCCTATAAACGTCACAATATTTTTATTCAACATCTTGTACTAATTCCTCCACATATGCCGGGAGTGCAAATACTCCTTCATGCAGTCTCGGCAAATAATATTTTGTCTGAATCCCACGCAGTTTCCACTGAATTCCATCCATATCATGAATCGGATGATATCTCTTTGAAGCGAACCCAAACAGCCAGTGTCCTGACGGATAGGAAGGGATATGTGCCTGATAAATCCTGCTGATTGGAAAGGATTCAATGATTCTCTTGTGCATTCTCTGACATTGGAATGCCTCCTCCTTGTAAAACGGGCTCTCATGCTGGTTGATCATAATACCATCTTCATGAAGCGCATTAAAACAATTTCCATAAAATTCTTTTGTGAAAAGCCCTTCCCCTGCGCCAAACGGATTCGGCGAATCAATGATGATCAAATCATACGCATCAGATTTTGAACGGATAAACCGTAATCCATCCTCATGATAAATATGCACACGCGGATCATTCAAACTGCATGCCATCTGTGGAAAATATTTTCGGCACACCTCCACAAGAAGTGGATCTGCCTCTACCACATCAATCTGCTCCACCGTATCATATTTCGCAAGTTCTCTTACAACACCGCCGTCTCCTCCGCCGATTACAAGTATCTTTTCCACTTGCGGATGCACTGCCATAGGCACATGACTGATCATCTCATGATAGATAAACTCGTCTTTTTCGGTGAGCATCAAATCTCCGTCTACAACAAGAATTTTGCCAAACTCTTTCGACTCAAGCACATCGATTCTCTGTATCTCACTCTGAGCCGAAAACACCTGATAATCCACTCTAATTGCCAGTTTTACATTGTCCGTATGTTCATCATGGAACCACATCTCCATCGCTTACACCTCCCTGTTATTTCAGCACGTTCAGATACTCTATCTGGGCATCTTCCGGTCCGGTCATAGAACATCCTTTTTCTTTTGCGTAAATAATATAATCTAAAATTTCTTTTGTAATCTCTTCCCCTGGCGCAAGAATCGGAATCCCCGGCGGGTAGCACATTACAAACTCACTGCAGACTCTTCCTACCGTATCGCTCAGCGGAAGAGACTCTTTTTCCGCATAAAATGATTCCTGCGGCGTGGTGACAACACGTGGGTCGATGTACTCTTGCGTCAACATTCCCGTTTTATCTTTTTGATAGCGTCTTTTTACTTCCGCCAAGGCACTCACAAGACGCTCCACTTCCTGCTTGCGGTCGCCGATGGACAGATATGCCAGAATGTTTCCGATATCTCCGAACTCAATCTGGATATCATACTCATCTCTCAAAATGTCATATACTTCGATTCCGGCAAGTCCCAGTTCCAGCGTATGAATCGAGAGCTTTGTCGTATCAAAATCAAAAATACTGCTCCCATTCACAAGCTCTTTGGAAAACGCATAATATCCGCCAATTTTATTAATCTCTTCTCTTGCATAGTCGGCAAGTGCAGCGACCTTTCCAAAAGCCTCTTTTCCGCGAAGCGCCAGATTTCTTCTGGAAATATCGAGACTGGACAGCAGCAGATATGAGCCACTCGTCGTCTGTGTCAGGTTAATGATCTGCCTTACATGCCCTTCTTTTACTCCTTCGCCAATGAGTAGAAATGAACTCTGTGTCAGGCTGCCACCGGATTTGTGCATACTGACAGATGCCATATCTGCCCCGGCTGCCATCGCCGAGATTGGCAAATTCTCTCCAAAGTAAAAATGCGTCCCATGCGCCTCATCCACAAGAACCTTCATATCCTGCTCATGCGCAAGTTTTACAATTGTCTTAAGATCCGAACAAATTCCATAATATGTCGGATTATTTACAAATACTGCCACTGCATCAGGATTTTCCCGAATCGCCTGCTCTACCTGTGACACTTTCATTCCAAGCGAAATTCCCAATTCTTTATCTACATCCGGATTCACATATACCGGATGCGCTCCACAAAGAACAAGAGCATTGATAACACTTCGATGTACATTTCGCGGAAGTATGATCTTATCGCCTTTTTTGCAGCAAGATAACACCATTGCCTGAACGGAAGAAGTTGTTCCGCCAACCATTAAAAATGCGTGTTTTGCTCCAAATGCATCTGCTGCCAGCTCCTCCGCCTCTTTGATGACCGATACCGGATGGCACAGATTATCGAGCGGTTTCATAGAATTCACGTCAATTCCAACACATTTTTCTCCAAGCAGTTCCACCAGTTCAGGATTGCCTCTTCCATGCTTATGCCCCGGAACATCAAACGGAACAATACGCATTCTTCGAAATCGTTCCAATGCCTCATATATCGGAGCTCTCTGCTGTAATTCTTTTTCCATCTTATCGTTCCTCTTTTCTATCAGGTTACTACAATTCCTTACCACGCGTAATTTTACATACAAAAAACGCAGGCAGGAATTTACATCATTCTTGCTTGCGTCTACTTCTTTATCACTTTCATGCGAACAATACAGTCCGAGACTGTCCTTCTTCACATTCCAGATATTTATGTTAGAGTCTATATAGCAAATATTTTACTTTTAATACTCTTATTGACCGTTTCACAAGTTGATGTGTTGTTCTCAACACCGGTTATAAAGTAACCAACTTATAAAATTTGAGCTTCTAACTCAATCAATAAGGCAGCATTCACTGCCAAAAATATTTGCATGAAACTCTAAACTTTTCTGCGTTCCATACGTTTTGTATTTTATAATATTTTTGCCCATACATCAAGCACTTTTCACAGTTTTTTTGAAAATATTCACAAATTGGTTGCTGTCTGCTCCTGTCAGTCCGTAGAAGAAACACTCCTTTGAGGGGTCATACTTGCACGTAAAAGAAAAAGTTTTGTTTCTTCTAGTTTTTTCATATCCCATTTGTTATAATATGTGAAACACTATTAATCTAATATCACATTCAGAGGAGGATAATTTCATGGAATACAGAACAAAGGGAGTCTGTTCCCGTATGATAAAATTAGAACTTGACGGAGACACCATTCGCTCCGTAGAATTTGTTGGCGGATGCTCCGGTAACACACAGGGTGTTGCCCGTTTAGTAGAAGGTATGAAAGTAGACGATGCAATCGCCCGCATTGAAGGTATCAAATGCGGCCCACGTCCAACTTCCTGCCCAGACCAGCTTGCTCAGGCATTAAGACAAGCTACCGGAAAATAAATTTCAAAATTATCTTATATATTTTTATAAATCAGGCAAAAAAGATTGCGCATCTTTGCACGAAGTGCATTTTTTGAATTACAGGATTCCAAAGGAATTTCTTATAATTCAAAAAGAAAAGGAATGGATGATTCCATTCCTTTTTTACCCGGGGGAACTATCGCAGCCACTGCAAATCCGTAGATTTTTAGCTCTATGAGCTATGTGGTTTTGTTCTTGATGTAAGCTCTCTCTATAATTTTTGTTAGTTTATGAGTTTCCTCATAATTACGCTTGCAGTGGCTGCGACAGTTCCCCCAGAGAGATGCTAAATTATATGACGGTTATCTCCAAAGACTACTTGTCATTGAACTACTTACATCAGTATGTGCGTAGTGAACACTTCTGACACGATAATAGTATCCTTTTCCCACCGTTAGGTTTTTACTGCTCCCTACCGTCCATGCATCATTTTCATTTGCTGTCCACGATGTTACTCGTACCCAATTACTTCCGGATAGTCGTTCTACAATTACATTCACTGAGACATCACACTTTATCGCAGCACTAGTAATTCCACCTGCAACAATTTTACCCGAACCAGCATCCTTGATAATAGATGTACCACTCGATAAATATACTCCCTTTGTTTCTGGTTGCATCTGACCAATAATAACATCTCCTGTCAGCAAATACGAAAAATCTTCTTGTCCTTTTTCATTCTCCTGAGCTGATACTCGTAAATCAACCATTCCTAAACTTGCCACACTCAAGCAAAATGCACTTGCTACTGCTATTATTTTCTTCTTCATTTTCTCCTCCTTCTATATCCCTATACTATATATACACATAAGTCGAGAAAAACTAACGCTATTTTTTAAAAAAAATGTAAATTTTTTATAATTTTTTAAATTCTTCCTCTTCCATACCATTTCCAGTAATAAAATATTGAATATTACCATATTCAAATGCTGCCACAATACGTTGTGTTTTATCATTTACTTTATAGCTTTTTATCTCAATATTACTCCCTTTGACTTCTATAGTAGATTTTGCTATTGCCTGATCTTCCCTGTCCACACCAATCGAACCTTCGTTATAATTAATATTCACCTCATATCTGAGACTCGTATTTTCCTCACCGCTATAAATCATTTGAATATTCTGCATCTCAGAATAGATAATTTCCTCTTCAAACTGCATATTTTGAGGGAGATAATCCATCCTCACCGGATCAAACCCAAACTCATCTTTTATCTTCTGATACGCTTCTTCCTCTTCACTTACTTTTGCGGCTACAATATCCTCATCATCAGAGTCAAAATTCGTCTGTTCTCTGTCTCCTATGTTCCAATTAAATTTATGCAATATCCGCTCCGGTCCTCCAAAGCTTGTAATCCCCACCGCAAATGCTGACACAACTGCTGCGGCCAGCACCACATACTTGCGCCTCTTTTGTTTTCTTTTGTAAATTTTTCCAAGGCGAATTAACTCCTGTTGTTCTCCCGACAATGTCTCTTCCGGGGCGTAATGTTCTTCTTTATACTGCTTAATCTGTTCATACAACTTCTGATCAATCTCAGAAGGCGCTGTCAGATCTGCCACTTCCGGATCAGCCTCCACCTCTCGCATAATCTGATCCGCCTCTTTTTTCAGTTCTTCCTGCAAAAATCGTTTCATTTCCTCATCCATAATGTCTCCTTATGCAACCGTCAACAAATTCCTTACTGTTCACTCCACTACTTACGTTCTTTTCTCCATTCCTCTTGACCTTTGCCAAAATACTGTTTAATATTATTTTATAGAAAAAACTTCGGAGGAATGTTATGAAACGTATTATTCTTACCGGTGGTGGTACTGCCGGTCATGTTACACCTAATATTGCTTTACTGCCCCGTCTAAAAGAACTGGGATATGATATCCATTATATCGGTTCTTATACGGGTATTGAAAAAGATTTAATTAAACAATTTGAGATTCCTTATCACGGGATTTCCTCTGGTAAACTTCGCCGTTACTTCAGTGTGCAGAATTTTACAGACCCTTTTCGGGTTCTAAAAGGATTTCGCGAAGCAAATAAATTGATTAAAGAACTGAAGCCAGATGTTATCTTTTCCAAAGGCGGTTTCGTCTCCGTTCCGGTTGTCATGGCAGGAAAACGTCGTCACGTGCCAACCATCATTCATGAATCGGATATGACTCCGGGACTTGCGAACAAGATTTCGATTCCGTCCGCAACAAAAGTATGCTGCAACTTCCCGGAAACTTTAGAACATCTTCCAAAGGAGAAAGCAGTGCTTACCGGTTCACCGATTCGTCAGGAACTGTTAGAAGGGAGCAGATCTGCCGCACTTGAATTTTGCGGACTGACCGATGACAAACCTGTTATCTTAATTATTGGAGGCAGTCTTGGTTCTGTCGCTGTCAACAATGCTGTACGTTCTGTTCTTCCTGAATTATTAAAAGATTTTCATGTCATTCACCTTTGCGGAAAAGGAAAGATGGATGATTCTTTGAAATCTTTAAAAGGATATGTTCAGTTCGAATACATTCAAAATCAATTGAAAGACTTGTTCGCACTCACAGATGTTGTGATTTCAAGAGCTGGTGCTAATGCAATTTGCGAACTTCTTGCACTGCATAAGCCAAATCTTTTAATTCCGCTCTCTGCAAACGCAAGCCGCGGAGATCAGATTTTGAATGCACGTTCTTTTGAACGTCAAGGTTTCAGTATCGTTTTAGAGGAAGAGGAATTAAACAAAGACACACTTTTAGATTCCATTCACAAATTGTATCAACACAGAAACACTTACATAGACGCTATGAAGCATTCTTCACAGCAAGATTCTATCAATACAATTATTAACTTAATTCAAGAAGCTGTCCACTAAATTATTGGAACAAATCAGCAAATGGTGTCGTTACGACACCATTTGCTTTCTCAGAACCAACTGACAACCTCTCTGTATTCATTTTCGTAATTCTTTCGTATCCATTGTCTGGCTCTATATAGTCTGCTATTCAATACTTCAACTGCAATTCCTAATTGTTCTGCTGCCTCTTGTTGCGATTTTCCAAAACAATACACTTGTGTAACTGCATCATACCATATTCTGTGGTCTTTATATAAACATTCAAAAATGCTATCTTCCAACTCCTCTGCCCTTCTCTTTTGCTCTGTTCTCAAATAGTATTCTTCCATATTGTTTATATTGCAAAATTTGTCTTTTGTCTCCTTTAGTACCTCAAATACTTCTCCTAATATCTCACGCTTTTTATCTCGATTGTAATTAAACGTAAAATTTCTAGCGGTTGTTACCAACCACGGATAAACATTATCTAAATTTACATTTTCAAAGTAAATATATAGTTGAAAAAATGTCTTTTGTGTAATTTCATTTGCCAAATCTTCACATTTTGCATAATGCATAGCCACTTTAAAGATTGAATCTTTATACGCCCGATAGATACTGTCGAATTTTTTATCTTTTGTCGATTTTGATTCCACAATAAATATCTCCCGTTTTTATTACTTCTCGTTCATTTTCTTTAAAATGTACTCTTTATCTTCCTCTGTCAAAGTACCCAGTTTCCACTTAATGTCAACTGTGTCGTCTTTGTATCTAGGAATCAAATGCATATGATAGTGAAATACACTTTGTCCGGCTGCTGCCCCATTGTTCTGCACGATATTATAGCCCTCACATCCTAAAATATCGCTCAGTTTCGTCACAATCTTTTTTGCAAGCACAAGTACTTTCGCTGCAATCTCATCATCCAATTCGTATAAATTTGCATAATGCTCCTTCGGAAGAATCAACGCATGTCCTTTCGAAGCTGGCTCAATGTCCAGAATGACTCTAAAGTCATCATCCTCATACAATGTTGCAGATGGAATCTCTCCTGCTGCAATTTTACAAAAATACAATTTTCATCTCTCATTTTTCTTCCTTCTTTCTTTTATTAATCCCTTTTAAATGTCTGTTATTGTCGTATTTTGTCGACGAGATTTGTTTGAATAACCGTCATACCAATGCTACACTTTCATATGAAAGGCGGTGCGATCTATGCAACTAAATAAAAACGAACAATTAGTCATAAGTAAAATTTCACATGAACTTCGAAACCCACTTACAATTATATATAGTACCCTTCAGCTCATAGAGTCCAGACATCCTGAGGCGAGAACATTTGACCATTGGCACGAACTGATGCAGGATGTAGAATTTTATGTCAGTACTCTTAGATGATCTTTCCCGATTCAATCATTGCCGGCGCCCTTAATTTTTCAACGTTCTCTTTCCGTCCATTTTGGGAATATATCTCCCTTTCTTTTCGCCGCATCTGTCGCGGATACAAAATTGGAATATTTTTCCAAAATAGATTCTTCTATTAATCAGATTACAGGAGATAAACAAAATTACAAGAAGTATTTTTTAAAA
>ENA-OQIF01000189-OQIF01000189.1-human-gut-metagenome-genome-assembly--contig:-NODE-189-length-32176-cov-5.606041_pt1 | contig 32176 bp, 28 predicted proteins | sample MGYA00242574_ERZ504738 | MGnify/ENA primary metagenome ERZ504738 (study PRJEB26092, sample SAMD00036437) | human gut metagenome | host: Homo sapiens | study: EMG produced TPA metagenomics assembly of...
CGCCAGTGGCTCCCCCTTTGGGGGAGCTGTCACCGAAGGTGACTGAGAGGGCTGACAACAAGGGGGATTTTCCGATGGTATATCGTATCTATGTTGAAAAGAAACCCGGCTTCGACGGCGAGGCCCAGAGCCTGCGCAATGAGCTCGTCTCTCTGCTGGGCATCAAGGAGCTGAACGGTCTGCGTCTGCTCAACCGCTACGACGTGGAGGGCATCGACGAGGCGCTGTTCGAGCAGTGCGTCCCCACCGTGTTCAGTGAGCCGCCGGTGGATAACACCTATGCCGAGCTGCCCGTCTCCGACGGCGTGTCTTTCGCCGTGGAGTATCTGCCCGGCCAGTTCGACCAGCGCGCCGACTCTGCCGCCGAGTGCATCCAGCTCATCAGCCAGGGCGACCGCCCGCTGGTGCGCTCTGCCCGGGTCTACCTGCTGGAAGGCACCCTGACCGACGAGCAGGTGGCTGAGATCAAGAAATACGTCATCAACCCGGTGGAGGCCCGCGAGGCTTCGCTGGACACCAAGGCTACCCTGAAGATGGAGTATCCCATCCCCACCGAAGTGGAGGTGCTGGACGGCTTCAACGAGCTGGATGAGGCAGGCCTGAAAAAGTTCATCGACGAGAAGGGCCTCGCCATGGACCTGGGCGACATCAAGTTCTGCCAGGAGTATTTCCGCTCGGAGAAGCGCGACCCGACCATCACCGAGATCAGGATGATCGACACCTACTGGTCGGACCACTGCCGCCACACCACCTTCGGAACCATTCTGGACGACGTCCAGATCGACGATGCCGTGGTGCAGGAGGCCTTCGACCGCTACATGGCCATGCGCGCCGACCTTGGCCGGGAGAACAAGCCCCGCTGCATGATGGACCTGGCCACCATCGGTGCCAAGGAACTGAAAAAGCAGGGCATCCTGAAGAACCTCGACGAGTCTGAGGAGATCAACGCCTGCACCGTGAAGATCAAGTGCGACGTCAACGGCAAGGATGAGGACTGGCTGTTCCTCTTCAAGAACGAGACCCACAACCACCCGACGGAGATCGAGCCCTTCGGCGGCGCTGCCACCTGCATCGGCGGTGCGATCCGCGACCCGCTGTCCGGCCGCAGCTACGTCTATCAGGCCATGCGCGTCACCGGCGCAGGCGACCCCCTCAAGCCCGTCAGTGAGACCCTGCCCGGCAAGCTGCCCCAGCGCAAGCTGGTGACCACCGCTGCCGCCGGTTATTCCTCCTACGGCAACCAGATCGGCCTTGCCACCGGTCAGGTGGATGAGATCTATCACCCCGGCTATGTGGCAAAGCGGATGGAGATCGGCGCTGTTGTGGGCGCGACGCCCGCCTCCCACGTCCGCCGCGAATGCCCCGCTCCCGGCGACGTCATCGTCCTGCTGGGCGGCCGCACCGGCCGCGACGGCATCGGCGGTGCCACCGGTTCCTCCAAGGCCCACAAGCTGGACAGCCTCGAGCACTGCGGTGCTGAGGTCCAGAAGGGCAACGCCCCCATCGAGCGCAAGCTGCAGCGCCTGTTCCGCCGCGAGGACGCCTGCAAGATGATCAAGCGCTGCAACGACTTCGGTGCCGGCGGCGTCTCCGTCGCCATCGGCGAGCTGGCCGACGGCCTGTATATCGACCTGAACAAGGTCACCAAGAAGTATGACGGCCTCGACGGCACCGAGCTGGCCATCAGCGAGAGCCAGGAGCGTATGGCCGTGGCTCTGGCCCCTGAGGACGTGGACAAATTCATCGCCATCGCCACCGAGGAGAACCTTGAGGCCACCCCCGTGGCAAAGGTTACCGAGGAAAAGCGCCTGAACATGGTGTGGAACGGCAAGTCCATCGTCAACATCAGCCGCGAGTTCCTGAACTCCAACGGCGCTGAGAAGCATCAGAACGTCCACATCGAGAAGGGGACTGTCTGGCAGCCCCAGTGGGCCGGCGTGACCTTCGAGCAGAAGATGAAGAACATGGTGGGCGATTTGAACGTCTGCAGCAAGAAGGGCCTTTCTGAGCGGTTCGACTCCACCATCGGCGCGGCCACCGTGCTGATGCCCTTCGGCGGCGCATGCCAGCTGACCCCCCAGAACGCCATGGTCGCAAAGCTGCCCGTGGACGGCGAGACCAACACCTGCTCCGGCATGGCATGGGGCTACAACCCCTACCTCATGAGCGCCAACCAGTATGTGGGCGCACGGATGGCTGTCGTCGAGAGTGTGACCAAGCTGGTGGCCTCCGGCTTCCGCTATGAGGACGCCTACCTGACCTTCCAGGAATACTTCGAGCGCCTTGGCACTTCCCCGGAGCGCTGGGGCAAGCCGCTGGCCGCTCTGCTGGGCGCACTGGACGCACAGATGGGCCTCGGCATCGCCTCCATCGGCGGTAAGGACAGCATGTCCGGCTCCTTCGAGCAGCTGGATGTTCCTCCCACGCTGGTGTCCTTCGCCACCGCCATCGGCAAGGCCGGCCGCGTCGTCTCCACCGAGTTCAAGAAGCCGGAGAGCACCGTCGTCCTCATCCGGCCCATCCTGGACCCCGAGACCGGCTGTCCCAACTTCTTCTCCCTGAAGGCCAACTACAAGAAAGTTGAGCAGATGATGGAAGATGGCATGGTGGCCGCTGCTTCCTCTGTGGGCTATGGCGGTCTGGCCGAGGCTCTCTTCAAGATGGGTCTGGGCAACCGCATCGGCTTCAAGATGATGACCAACATGACCACCGCCGAGATGTTTGCCCCCATGTACGGCTCCATCGTGCTGGAGATGGTCTCTGACGCCCCGGCTGGTGAGCTGCTGGGCGAGACCACCGCAGACTACACCTTCGAGTGCTGCGGCGACAAGCTGGATATGGCTCAGCTGCAGGAGATCTGGGAGAGCAAGCTCGAGCCCGTCTATCCCTACCGCAAGGCCGGTCCCGCCGTCGAGAAGATCAACGGCAGCCTGACCGCCCCCGCTGCGCCCAAGATCGGCGTGGCAAAGCCGAAGGTCATCATCCCGGTCTTCCCGGGTACCAACTGCGAGTACGACACCGCCCACGCCTTTGCCCGCGCCGGTGCAGACCCCGAGGTGCTGGTCATCCGCAACCTGACCCCCGCTGACGTCACCGCCAGCTGCGAGGCACTGGTCAAGGCCATCAACGAGAGCCAGATCGTCATGCTGCCCGGCGGCTTCTCCGGCGGCGACGAGCCGGATGGCAGCGCAAAGTTCATCGCCTCCTTCTTCCGCAATCCTGCGGTCACTGAGGCAGTCCGCGACCTGCTGCAGCACCGTGATGGTCTGATGCTGGGCATCTGCAACGGCTTCCAGGCCCTCATCAAGCTGGGTCTGGCCGCTTACGGCGACATCCGCCCCATCACGGCCTGCGACCCGACCCTGACCTTCAACACCATCGGCCGCCACCAGAGTATGCTGGTGCGCACCCGCATCGCCTCCACCGGCAGCCCCTGGCTGTCCAAGTGCAGCGTGGGCGACCAGCACACCGTGGCCATCAGCCACGGTGAGGGCCGCTTCGTGGCACCTCAGAGCGTGCTGGACACCCTCATCGCCAACGGCCAGATCGCGACCCAGTACGTCGATCAGGACGGCAACCCCAGCATGGACATGAAGTACAACCCCAACGGCTCCGTCCTCGCCATCGAGGGCATCACCAGCCCGGATGGCCGTGTCTTCGGCAAGATGGGCCATTCGGAGCGCAGCGGCGAGTACCTGTACAAGAACGTCACCGGCGACAAGTATCAGCCTATTTTCGAGGGCGGCGTGGACTATTTCAAGATTTGATGGTAAAATAGGAGAAAACCTCTCCGTCATTGCTTCGCAATGCCACCTCCCCTAACGAGGGGAGGCTTTGGCATTTCGTAAAGCTTTATCTCTTCGCCAGAGGCTCCCCTCGATAGGGGAGCTGTCGAGCGGAGCGAGACTGAGAGGTTGAGGTTTCGTAAAACTTACCCAAGGAGGACATCCTAATGTCTCAGCATGACCGTTATATCAGCCCTTTTTCCACCCGTTATGCCTCCGATGAGATGCAGTACATCTTCTCGGACGACAACAAGTTCCGCACCTGGCGCCGCCTGTGGGTGGCGCTGGCCCGGGCCGAGATGAAGCAGGGCCTGACCAATATCACCCCCGAGATGGTGGCCGAGCTGGAAGCTCATGTGGACGACATCAACTATGAAGTCGCCATCGAGCGGGAGAAGCTGGTGCGCCACGACGTCATGAGCCATGTCTACGCTTACGGCCAGCAGTGCCCCAAGGCGGCAGGCATCATCCATCTGGGTGCCACCAGCTGCTATGTCGGCGACAACACCGACATCATCGTGATGCGTCAGGGCCTCGAGCTGGTGCGCAAGAAGCTCATCGGCGTGCTGGCAAAGCTGGCAAAGTTCGCCGAGGAGTATAAGGATATGCCCTGCATGGCCTACACCCACTGCCAGCCTGCCCAGCCCACCACCGTGGGCAAGCGCGCTACCCTGTGGGCCAACGAGCTGGTGATGGACCTCAACGAGATCGACCACCGTCTGGCTACCCTGCAGCTGCGCGGCGTCAAGGGTACCACCGGCACCCAGGCTTCCTTTATGGAGCTGTTCAAGGGCGACGCCGACAAGATCCGCGCCGTGGATGCTTCCATCGCCGAGGAGATGGGCTTCGACAGCGAGGCTGTCATCCCGGTGTCCGGCCAGACCTACAGCCGCAAGGTGGACGCCTTCATCCTCAACGCACTGGCCGGCATCGGCCAGAGCTGCATGAAGTTCGCCACCGACCTGCGCCTGCTGGCCAACTTCAAGGAGATGGAAGAGCCGTTTGAGAAGAACCAGATCGGTTCCTCCGCCATGCCCTACAAGCGCAATCCCATGCGCTGCGAGCGCATCTGCGCTTTGAGCCGCTACCTGATGGTGGATGTGCTCAACCCCAGCTTCACTACCGGCACGCAGTGGTTCGAGCGCACGCTGGACGACAGCGCCAACAAGCGCGTTGCCATGGCTGAGGGCTTCCTCGCCGCCGACGCCATCCTGAACATCATGCTCAACGTCACCGACGGTCTCGTGGTCTACCCGAAGGTCGTGCGCAGCCGCCTGATGGCTGAGCTGCCCTTCATGGCCAGCGAGAACATCATGATGCAGGCCGTGGAGAAGGGCGGCAACCGTCAGGAGCTCCACGAGCGTCTGCGCCAGCACGCCATCGCCGCCGGCAAGCAGGTCAAGGAAGAGGGTCTGCCCAACGACATGGTGGACCGCATCGCCGCCGACCCGGCCTTTGGTCTGACCAAGGAGGAGATCGCGGCGGGCCTTGTGCCGGAGAACTTTGTGGGCCGCGCTCCCCAGCAGGTGGAGGAGTTCATTGCTCACATCCTCAAGCCCATCTTTGACGCCAACCCGGACGCTGTGGAGCAGCACGCAAACCTGAGCGTCTAAACGTGATTTTACAGGAAAAGAGGCTGTTGCCGCAGGCAACGGCCTCTTTTCTGCACACAGAAGGAGTTTTTATGAGACTCGATAAATATTTAGCCGAGACGGCCCAATGCACCCGGAGCGAGGCGAAGGCACTGCTGGCGAAAGGCCGCGTCACGGTCAACGGCGCGGTCTGCAGGAAAGGGGACACCCAGCTGAAAGAGGCTGACACCGTGGCAGTGGACGGCAAATCGCTGGCCTACCGGCAGTTCGTCTACCTCATGCTCAACAAGCCCGAGGGCGTCGTCAGCGCCTCCACCGACAAGCGGGACACGACGGTCGTGGATCTGGTGGGGGGTGCCTATCCCCGGCGGGAGCTGTTCCCGGCGGGGCGGCTGGACAAGACCAGCACCGGTTTTGTTCTGCTGACGGACGACGGCGGCTTTGCCCACGACATCCTCGCGCCTAAACGCCATGTCTCCAAGACCTACACCGTCGTCATCGACACCCCGCTGACGGAAGAGATGAAGGCCGGCTTTGCCGCAGGCGTCACCCTTGCCGACGGCACGGCCCTTTCGCCGGCGGAAGTGTCCGCCCTCACCCCCGACGGTCTGACGGTCCGCGTCCTGCTCAGGCAGGGCGTGTATCATCAGATCAAGCGGATGTTCGGCGTCTACGGTGCGGGCGTCAACGCCCTGCACCGGGATGCCATCGGCGGGCTTGCGCTGGACGAGAGCCTTGCCCCGGGCCGGTGGCGGGAGCTGACAGCCGACGAGGTGGCGAAAATTACCACGGGGTAAAGGACTGCTTTTCACCCGGTTTTCAAAAAAGTATCACATTTTGCCGGTAAAATAGCCCTCAGAACCACGCAGAAAGGCCCTTTTTGGCTCGAAAATGGCCCCGAAAGATAATTTCAACAAGAAAGAAGAATTTTTTTTGGTGAAATATGTTGCAAAAGTAAATTCTTTTGTGTAAAATATAAAATGTAATGCGGCGAAATTGTTAAAAATCACAATCCAGCCCACCTGCGGTTTGCACAAGAGAGGAAAAGGGGTATCCATTTATGGCCAATAGAGTATTTCAGAGCGTGATCTACCAGATGAAGGACGCGATCGACCGCGTGGTCGGCGTGGTGGATGAGACCGGCGCTGTCATCTCCTGCTCGGAGCTGAATCTGATCGGCGAGGTGCGCGAGGGCTTCATGGCAGAGCGTCTGACGGCCGGTGACCGCTTCGTGCGGGATGGCTACACCTACCAGCAGTTCTCCAGCGCAAAGCATAACGATTATGCCGTTTTTGTGGAAGGTGCGGACGAGACTGCGGGCCAGTTCGCCGCTGTGCTGTCCATCAGCCTGCAGAGCATCAAGCAGTATCACGACGAGAAGTTCGACAAGGCCAACTTTATCAAGAACGTGGTGCTGGACAACATCCTGCCCGGCGACATCTACGCCAAGGCCCGTGAGCTCCACTTTGCCACCGACGTCTCCCGCGTGGTGTTCATCGTCCGCGTCACCAGCGGCGGCGACATCTCCGCTTACGACGTGGTGAGCAGCCTGTTCCCCGACAAGCAGAAGGACTTCGTCTTCAACATCAGCGAGACGGACACCGTCCTGGTCAAGGAGATCCGCAAGGGCATCGACCGCACCGATATGGAGAAGCTGGCCGCCAGCATCGTGGACACCCTGTCCGGCGAGCATTACATCAAGGCTGTCGTGGGCATCGGCACCCCCATCGCCAACGTGAAGGATCTGGCTACCTCCTTTAAGGAAGCACAGATCGCCATGGAGGTCAGCAAGGTGTTCGACACCGAGAAGCAGATCATCCGCTACGACAATCTGGGCATCGCACGTCTTATCTACCAGCTGCCCACCACGGTCTGCGAGATGTTCCTGCGCGAAGTGTTCAAGCAGGGCAGCATCGAGAGCCTGGACCAGGAGACCCTGTTCACCATCCAGCGCTTCTTCGAGAACAACCTGAACGTCTCCGAGACCAGCCGCGGTCTGTTCGTCCACCGCAACACGCTGGTGTATCGTCTGGAAAAGATCAAAAAGCTGACCGGTCTGGATCTGCGTGAGTTCGACGACGCTATCGTGTTCAAGGTAGCGCTCATGGTCAAGAAGTACCTGTCCAACAACCCGGCCAAATATTGATATTTCGTCTCAGCCGCTCCGGCTGCGGACGCCGAAACCGGCCGCTCGACCCCGATGCTGGCCGGTTTCTTTTGTAATGGTCTGGAACTTCTGTGCCAAATAAATTTTTCAGGAGCAAGATACTCATGATAGATTTTGAACATGTCACCAAGATATACAGACGGAGTGATACTCCCGCTCTGGAGGACATCGACTTCCATGTAGACGACGGCGAGTTCGTCTTTCTGGTAGGCCACTCCGGCGCCGGCAAGTCCACTCTGCTCAAGCTCATCCTCCGCGAAGAGCTGCCCACCGAGGGCCGCGTCATGGTGGACGGCAAGGACGTCGCCCGGCTGCGCCGGGGCAAAGTGCCTTTCCTCCGCCGCCAGATGGGCATCATCTTCCAGGATTTCCGCCTCATCCCCACCATGACGGTCTACGAGAATGTGGCATTTGCCATGCATGTCACCAATATCGGCAGAAAAGACATCAAAGAGCGCGTCAACTACATGCTGGAGCTGGTGCATCTGGAAGATAAGGCAAAGGTCTACCCCGAGTTCCTCTCCGGCGGTGAGCAGCAGCGCGTGGCCGTGGCCCGCGCTCTGGCCCACAGCCCCCGCCTCGTCATCGCGGACGAGCCCACCGGCAACATCGACCCCGAGATGAGCCTTGAGATGATGGAACTGCTGGAACGTGTCAGCGAGATGGGCATCACGGTGCTTGTCGTCACCCACGAGCATGAACTGGTGCGCCGCTTCAACCGCCGCACCATCACCCTGAAGCAGGGCCGCATCATCTCCGATGCTCCGGCCAGCTTCGGCGAGGAGGTACACGCATGAAAATCTCTACGTTTGGGTTCCTCACCCGGCGCGGCGTGCTCAACCTCGGCAAGCACTGGGCCATGACCATCGCCTGCATCGCCTCCCTCAGCGTCTGCATGACCCTGAACGCCTTCGCCAGCCTCATTGAAGTCAATGTGGACAGCATGGTGAGTTATCTGGGCAGCCAGAACGAGATGGTGGTCTACGTGGACCCCGAGGCCGATGACGCCACCATCCAGTCTGTGGGCAATGCCCTCAGCGGCACCGCAGGTGTGAGCCGGGTGCAGTATATGTCCAAAGAAGACGTCCTCAACCAGTACAAGGGCTATATGTCTGACTATGCCGCCCTGCTGAACGAGTTCGAGAACGACAACCCCTTTAAGGCCAATTACCGCGTCTCCCTGTCTGATCTGAGCCAGATGGAGACCATCAGCAAGCAGTTCGAGAACATCAGCGGCGTCTACAGCGTCACGGCTCCCATCGAGATGACCAAGACCTTTGTGAAGGTCCAGCAGGCTGTCACCAAGGTCGGGCGCGGTCTGGTGCTGGTGCTGATGGCCGTCAGCATCATCACGGTGGGCACCACCATCCGGCTGAGCGTCTTTGCCCGCCGCCGTGAAATCGAGATCATGAAGTATGTCGGCGCTACCAACGCCCTCGTCACCCTGCCTTTCGTCATCGAGGGCCTGACGATGGGCCTGCTCTCCGGCATCCTGACGGCAGCTGCCACCATCGGCGGCTATGCCTACATCGTTCAGCTGTCGCCCACGCTGGGCGGCCTGTGGCAGATGCTCATGGGTACGGCTCTGGTGCCGCTGGAGAATGTCTGGCCCACCATCCTGATCTACAGCCTCGCGGGCGGCGCTCTGGTGGGCGGTCTGGGCAGTATGTTCTCCATCCGAAAGCACCTGAACGTATAAGGAGGGCCTACTGTGTACCACGACAAGCATTCCGCAGGCTTTGTCCTGCACCATCCGCCCCGCCACGCAAAGCCGTCGGGCCATTCGGCCATGATGCGCGCCGCCTGTGCCTTTCTGGCCGCCGCCTGCCTCGTGCTGAGTGTGACGGTCTACCCGGCCAGTGCGGCCACCAGCATGAGCTCGCTGCAGAACAAGCTGGACAAGATCTCTGCGTCCATCAAGCAGCATAAGACGGAGCTGAACGACGCCAAAAAGAAGGAAGCTGCTGCCAAGGCCCTCGAGTCTGAGCTGAAGGAAAAAGTCTCGGTGCTCCAGAGCCAGATCGGCGTCCTCAAGAGCCAGATCTCCGAGGTGCAGAACAGCATCGGCGTCAAAGAACAGGAGATCACCGCCAAGCAGAACGAGATCGCCCGGAAAGAGCAGGAGATCGCCGACCAGTGGGACGATTTCAAGAGCCACATGGCCGCCATGCAGGAGCTGCGGGACGGCGGCAGCGTCGCCATGCTCCGGGCCGTGAACGATCTGTACGAGCTTCTGACCTTCAATGAGGTCATGCAGGACATTTCGGTGAAGGACACCGAGATACTCGACAACATGAAGGCTGCGAAGGAAGCCCTTGTGGCCGACCGAACCCAGCTCGTGGAGGAGCGCACCCAGCTGCAGAACAAAAAGTCTGAGCTGGACGCCCAGAACAAGCAGATGCAGTCCAAGCAGAGCGAGCTCAACAACAGCGTCAAGGAGGCCCGTTTGAGCGCCGCTGAGGCCCAGCAGGCCCAGAAGAACGCCCAGGCGGCCATCGAGTCGGACGAGATGAACTACGAGGCCGTCAAGAAGGAGATCCAGAAGCTCATCGCAGCGGCAGCGGCCAGCAAGCCCCAGCTGAGCTTCAGCGGCTTTATCTGCCCGCTCAAGAGCTATACCCGCATCTCCAGCGAGTACGGCTGGCGCAAGAACCCGGTCTCCGGCGTCAACAAGCTCCACGCCGGCATCGACTTTGCCGCCCCCGCAGGCACGCCCATCTACGCAGCCGCCAGCGGCTATGTGCAGGTGGCCGGCTGGTCCAGCGGCGGCTATGGCAACTATGTCATCATCTATCACGGCAAAATGACAGATGGCAACGCCTACTCCACCCTCTACGGCCATATGCGCTCGGTGGCAACGTCGGCGGGCAGGTATGTCAACCAGGGCGACCTCATCGGCTATGTGGGCTCCACCGGCAACTCTACCGGCAACCACCTCCATCTCGAGGTGTGGAAGGGCGGCTCCAAGGCCAATGCGGTCAATCCCCGCGGTTATATTCCGATAAGATAATACAACTGTAATTGAAGTCGAGGGGTCAAAGGAGGCCACAAGGCGAAATGAACGAGCAAAAACGCAAGCGTATCCTTCGGGTGGGCTGTCTGATTCTGGCAGGAGTGTTCCTGCTGTCGGTACTGGGCAGTGTCATCCTGATGCTTTTGGTCTGAACTGGGGGAGGACACTGAATGAATCGCAAAATTTCCGTAGGGATGACCGTGACCATCGTCATTCTGGCAATGACGGTCACCTTTTCCATCACGATGCTGCTGGCGATGCGGCTGTTTGACCACACCGTCACCAGCGTGAAGGAAAAGGAGAGCATGTACAACAAGGTGGCCGAGGTAGACCGCTATGTGCGCGCCAACGACTATTACGACATCGACGAGACCATGCTGTACGACCGTCTGACTGCCGGTTATCTGCTGGGTACCGGCGACAAGTACGCCCGCTACTACACCGCCTCGGCCTACACCGACCTGCTCAACGCCCAGAGCGGCAAGCTGATGGGCATCGGCGTGGAGCTGGCCATCGACCAGTCCGGCTACGCCAAGGTCATCAAAGTGTATGACGAGTCTCCTGCCAAGGAGGCCGGCCTCCAGCGGGGCGATTACATCACCACCATCGACGGCGCAGACATCAAAAGTCTGGGCGGCGTGGAGGCTGTCCAGAACAAACTCCGGGGCGAGAGCGGCACGAGCGTCAATGTAAGCTGGCTGGACAGCGAGAACGCCCAGCACACCGCCGACCTGACCCACTTCGGCTTTACGGCCAACAGCGTCGATTCCGCGCTGGTGCAGGGCAATGTGGGCTACATCAAGATCTGGCAGTTCGACAACTCCACCCCCAGTGAGCTGGACTTTGCGCTCCGCAGCCTGACCGCCAGCGGCGCCCAGAGCTTCATCTTCGACCTGCGCGACAACGGCGGCGGCATCCTTGACGACGCCATCAGCTGCATCAAACTCGTCGCGCCGGAAGGCGTGCTGGCCTACGCGGAGGATAAGGCAGGCAACCGCACCCTGCTGGGCAGCAGCACCGGCGACTCGGTCATCAGCCAGCCCACCGTCTGCCTCGTGAACGAGAACACCGCCAGCGCGGCAGAACTCTTTGCGTCCAGCCTGCGCACCCTGTGCGGCACCCGCCTCGTGGGCAGCACCACGATGGGCAAAGGCACCATCCAGAGCAGCCCCCAGCGCCTCTCGGACGGCAGTGCCGTCGTGGTCACGGTGGCAAAGCTCATCTGCGGCGACGGCTCCTGCTTCGACGGCACCGGCCTGACCGTGGACGTGGAGCGCCCGCTGACTGCTGACGAGCAGGTCAGCTACTATGACTACACCCTCGACACGGACCCGCAGATACAGCGCGCCGTCAGCACCGCACAGCAGCTCACCGGTGTCACCACCGTGGGCGGCGTGAACGACGCTGACATCGCCGCCGACTCCGCCGCAGCCTCTTCGGAGGCCGCAGCCGAGAGCACCGCTTCCAGCAAGGCCGGTGCGGAAGGGGAGCAGGAGGCTTCCAGCACGGAAAGCGCATCTTAAAAAGGCTCTCCCTTTGGGAGAGCTGGCGCGTGAGCGCCTGAGAGGGCAAGGATGCTGAAATGGAACAGGGCAAGGCTATGATGGTCTTGCTCTGACAAAGGCCGCTGCCTATCGCTGTGCAGCGGCCATTTTCTGCGGCCTTGCCCTCTCCGTCATCGCAAGCGATGCCACCTCTCCCAAAGGGGAGAGGCTTTGGCATGTACGTTACCAAATGACAACCGAAAAACAGAAAGGAAAACCACTATGCCGGAGCTGACCGACCTCTCCGTTATCCGCAGCCTGTGTGAAAAATACGATTTTGCGCTCTCCAAGGGCTTTGGACAGAACTTCATCATCAATCCCGGCCTGCCACCCAAGATCGTGGACGCCAGCGGCGTCGATAAGAGCTGGGGCGTGCTGGAGATCGGCCCCGGCATCGGCGTGCTGACCAAAGAGCTGGCCCGGCGCGCCGCCAAGGTGGTGTCCATCGAGGTGGACGAGCGCCTGCCGCCCTGCTGGCCGAGACCATGGCGGGCGTGGAGAACTTCAAGCTGGTATTGCAGGATGTTCTGAAAGCAGACCTCCGCGCCCTCATCGAGGAGGAGTTCCCCGGGATGCCGGTGGCTGTCTGCGCCAACCTGCCCTACTACATCACCAGCCCCATCGTCATGAAGCTGCTGGGCGACCGCCTGCCCATCCGGAACCTCACCGTCATGGTGCAGAAGGAGGCCGCCGACCGTCTGGCAGCCGCCCCCGGCACCCGGGCGTCCAGCGCCATCAGCTGCGCCGTGAGCTACTACGCCACCTCGAAGCTGATGTTCACCGCCGCGCCGGGCAGCTTTTACCCGGCCCCGAAGGTCACCAGCGCTGTGGTGCGGATGGACGTCCGCACCACTCCCGCCGTACAGGTGGAGGACGAGGACGGCTACTTCGCCCTCATCCGTGCCGCTTTCGGCCAGCGCCGTAAGACCGCCGCCAACGCCATCGCCAGCGGCCTCGGCCTGCCGAAGGATAAGGTCATCGCGGCCATTGAGGCGGGCTTCGACGCCCGCATCCGCCCCGAGGCCCTGACCCTCGAGGACTTTGCTGCCGTACAGCGGGAGCTGAAGTAAGATTTTATCAGAATAAAACGCCAAGGCCCCCGCAGTCCGGAACAGAACTGCGGGGGCCTTGGTCGTTATGCGGAAGGAATGGAGGATGGTGATCTGCTTACCTCAGCAGTGCGCTGTGGTCTGCGCCGCCCACGATGAAGCTGGCGGTGGAGCCGCTGTGGCGGAGGGTGAAAGGCGTATCGCCCGCACCGAGGGCTGCAACATCGGAGAGGGAGAGGGTGGAAGTGCAGCGTTCGGTGGAGAAGACAACGGTCCCGATGCGCTCAGAGCGGAGGCCGGTCAAATCGGAAAGGACGCCCTGCAGGGACGCCGTCTCATGGGAGACATCGATGTAGAGAACATCGCTGATCTGGCTCAGCCGGACCAGCTGGGCGTTCTGGAGGATGTCGGCCTGAGCCGGGTCGAGGACACGCAGGCCGGTGGAGATGGTGCTGTCGCCGCTGTCGCTGTTGTGGGAGACATCGCGGTACTCCACCGCTTTGCAGACCGCGCAGATGCGGTACTCGCGGCTGCTGTCGCCTTGGACAGGCATCCAGCCGCTCCACTGATGGCCGAGGGCGGGCAGCTCCTCCGTCTCAGTGACGACACAGTGTTCGACCTTGCAGCTGCGCTGGCGCTCGCCCTTCTCGGTGCAGGTAGGCTTTTTGGTGATGACCCAATCGCCGAGGGGGTGGGTCTCGCTGCCGGCGGGATAGATGCTCTTCGTGTAGACGCCGTTGTGGAAGAGCCGCGTTACGCCGTTCTCTACGAGCTTCACGAGGCCCCGCTTGCCGTTTTCCTTGAGATGGATGATCTCGTCCAGCTTCTTGCCGTCGCGGCCTCGGATGGCATTGTCGGCGTCGGGTGCGGTTGCGGTGAGGTCCAGCGGGGTGTCGGAATTGCCGATGGAGACGATGCCGCTTTCAGTGGACACGCCCGCGCCGCCGCTCTTGCCGCTGCCGCCGGTGCCATTGGTAGAAGCGCCGCCCTGCGCGGTTCCGATGTTGGCGCTGCCCTCGATGGTGAGGATGCCGCCGCTGGAAATGCCGCTGCCACCGTTGCCATCGGCAGAAGCACCGCCCTGCGCGGTTTCGATTTTGGCGCTGCCGGAGATGGTGAGGGCGCCGTAACTGCCGATGCCATCGCCGCCGCTCTTGCCGCTGCCGCCGGTGGCCTTCGTGATGGTGCCGCCCCAAATTTTCACAACGCTGCCGCTGTGGATGCCGCTGCCGCCCACCACAAGGGGGCCATGGTCAGCCCGGGGCGGACATACAGCCCGCCGGTCCCCTGCGGACCCAGCAGCGCCTTGTGTCCGGTGAAACAGAGAACATCCACCCCCAGCGTCTGCACGTCGATGGGCCGTGCGCCCGCAGTCTGGGCTGCATCCACGACCAGCGTAAGACCGTGCTTTTTCGCAAAAGCGGAGACGAACGCAAGGTCCGTAAGATCGCCTGTGACGTTGGAAGCATGCGTCACCACGACAAGACGGGTATTGGGGCGGAGAAATTTTTCGAACTGCTCATACCGCAGCCGCCCGGTGTCGTCCACCTCCACAAAACTCACTTCTGCCCCCTGCTCCCGCAGGCGATAGAGCGGCCGCAGCACCGAGTTGTGCTCGCAGACCGTCGTGATAACATGGTCGCCGGGGCGGACGAGGCCGCAGAGCGCTGTGTTGAGCGCCTGAGTCACGTTGGCCGTGAAAGCAATGCAGTCCGGGCTTTCTGCATGGAGAAGTGTTGCAAGTGTCTCACGGGCGTGGTAGACGATACGGGCCGCGTGAAGGGTCGGCTCATGCGCCCCGCGGCCCGGATTGCCCGCATGTTCCAGTGCATCCAGCATGGCTTGCCCCACGCAGGACGGCTTTTGCAGGGTGGTGGCGGCGTTGTCGAGGTAGATCACGGCTTGACCACGTTCCCGGCGTTCAGCATCTTCTCGGCGATGACGTACATATTCGTCACGCCGCCCACGGCCAGCTTCTCGGACAGGCCGTAGAAGTTCAGGCAGGTGCCGCAGGTGAGGATCTCGACGCCCTCAGCCTCCAGCGCCTTGAGGTCGTCCAGCAGGGGCGAGCCCTCGCAGGTGAGGTGCGCACCGCCGTTATAGAGGAGGATGGTCTTGGGCAGCTTGTCCTGCTGGGTCAGCGAGAAGACGAAAGCCTTCAGCAGGGTCTTGCCCAGCTCCTCAGCACCCTCGCCCATCTTGTCGGACGCGATGACCACCACCGTATCGGTACGGGCGTCAGGGGCACAGGCCGGAGCTTCCTCTTCTTCTGCCGCAGGCTCACCCACGGTGAGCAGGACGCGGTATTCCCGCTCGGCCAGCTTTTCGGCGGCAGACCGGCAGCCCTTCTGCTGGGCCATTTTGGTGAGGTTCTGGACAGCGATCTCGTTGTCCACGAGCACTTCGACTTCGCCTGCGCCATTCAGTTCAGCAATCGCTTTCTTTGCCTTTACTACAGGCAGCGGGCAGGCGTCCCCTCTGGCATCAACTTTCCGCATAGTTTTCCCTCTCTATCGTATGTTTTATTCAGGATAGGACACAACGATTTCGGTGTCCCGCTTCTCTGTGATCTCTCCCACGATTTGTGCGGGGAGGCCGGCTTTTTGCAGCTCGTCCCGGAGGCTTTCGGCCTCTTCCGGAGCCACGGCAAGCAGCAGTCCGCCCGAGGTCTGGGGGTCGAACAAAATTTCCTGCATGGCAAACGGCACATTTTCGAACCGGACGAAAGGCCCGGTGTGGTTGCGGTTGCGCTGACCGGCGGCGGTATAAAGGCAGTCCTCCGCGGCCTGCCACGCACCCGGCAGGACCGGCACAGCGCTGCCGTCGATACGGCAGGACAGCCGCCCGCCCATCATCTCGTGGAGGTGGCCGAGGAAGCTGAACCCGGTCACATCGGTGGCCGCGTGAACATCATAGCTTCGACTTATCTCGGCGGCAGACTTGTTCAGGGTCGTCATGGAGGCCACGGCGGCGTCCATGGCGCCGGGGGCAGCTTCGCCCACGCGGTTGGCCGTGCAGATGAGGCCCACCCCCAGCGCCTTGGTGAGGATGAGCTTGTCGCCGGGCTTTCCCGTATCATTGGCCGTGAGGCGGCGGGGGTCCACGAGACCGGTGACGGACAGGCCGTACTTCACACCGGTGTCGGCGATGGAGTGGCCTCCCGCGAGGATGCCCCCCGCCTCGGCCACTTTTTCTGCGCCGCCGCGCAGGATCTCACCGAGGATGTTCAGATCCATGCTCTCGGGGAAGCAGACGAGGTTCAGTGCAGTCTTCACCTCGCCGCCCATGGCGTAAATGTCGCTGAGAGCGTTTGCCGCCGCGATCTGGCCGAAGGTGTAGGGGTCATCCACCATCGGCGGGAAGAAGTCCACCGTCTGCACCAGCGCGATGTCGTCGGTGATGCGGTAGACAGCCGCATCGTCCCGGCTGTCGTAGCCCACGAGAAGGTCGGGGTCTTTCTCACCCCGGGGCAGCTTTTCCAGAATATGGCTCAGCACTCCCGCGCCGAGCTTGGCAGTACAGCCGCCGCCCGTGCAGAAGACGATTTTGTCCTCTTTTGCCATCAGGCTCTCTCTCCTTCCTCGAAGTGTGTCAAACATCCTGTCACATCGTAAGCTTCTTTCAAGATGGCAAGTGTCTGTTCCCCTGCTGCACGGCGGGCTGCGTCGTCGGCCTGGTTGAGGACGGCGTAGAATTTCCGCGTGCCGACGCTTTTTCTCCCGCCCGCATCGTCTGCCAGCAGCTTTGCCAGCAGAGCGGGCGTCAGGGGCGTTTCGGGCGGCACGGCCAGCAGGGTGCAGGCCGCTTCGAGGCGGAAGCAGACGTCTTGCAGTGGTTTTCCCACCGCCGACAGCCCGGCTGCCGCCAGCACGATGTCGCTTGACCGCAGGAGCACCGGCTCATGAGCGGCCGGGGCCTTGCAGGGATGGCGCTTCGCGCCGTCCGCCTCAAGCAAAACAGTGTCGGCCTCGGCCATCCAGTCGTCCAGATAGGGCGGCATGGTCAGCTTCCCGCCTTCGGCAGGCACCCCCGCCGCGGCGTAGGTGCCAGCCTGCCAGAGGGCGTCCCGCGCCGCCTCATCAGTGGCGTAGTTCGCGTCCGGACGCTGGATGTGGGTCGTGGTGGAGACGAGCACCCGCTGTCCCTGCGCCGAATAATGGCGGGCCAGCGCATAGAGCAATGTTGTCTTCCCGCCGCCGCCCACCAGAGAAATAACGTGTCCAGTTTCTCCGAGGAATGGCAGAGCCTCGAGGCCGGTCATCAGACCGCACCCTCTGTTTCGGCCACTGCCATTGCGATTTTTTCGGGCGTGATGGGCAGCTCGTAGAAGCGGGTGCCGATGGCGTTGCAGATGGCGTCCGAGATGGCGGGAAGCGGCGTGTTGATGACCACTTCACCGATGGATTTCGCACCAAACGGGCCGTTGGGCTCGTAGCTGTTCTCGAACTCGACCCGGACCTTGCCCACGTCCACGCGGGTGGGGAGCTTATACTGCATGAGCGAATTCTCCATGGGCCAGCCGCGCTGGTCGTAGGTGACGTTCTCGGTGAGGGTCATGCCGATGCCCTGCAAAATGCCGCCCTCGGCCTGCACCCGGGTGAGGTTCGGGTTGATGGGGGTGCCGCAGTCCACGCAGGCGTCAAATTCCAGCAGCTTTACTTCGCCGGTCTCGGTGTCCACCTCCACCTCGGCCGCGCCCACCATGTAGGGCGGAGGCGACAGGGGCGACATATGGGTCTCGGTGACTTCCAGCGGGATGTCGTGGCCGAACATGGAGGCCGTGGCAATATCACCCAGCGAGACAGATTCAGACGGGTCATCCGAGATAAATACCGTTTTACCGTCAAATTCCACGTCATTTTCGCTGCAGTCCAGCAGCTGTGCGCCCAGCTTGCAGATCTGGCTCCGCAGCTTCAGCGCGCACTTCTCGACGGCTTTGCCGGTGATGTAGGTGGTGCTGGACGCGTAGGAGCCGGAATCGTAGGGCGAGGTGTCGGTGTCCGCACCAAAGACCGTGATATTGTCGAGGCCGCATTCCAGCACCTCGGCAGCAATTTGGGCCAGCGTGGTGTCGCAGCCGGTACCCATATCGGCGGCACCGATGAGCAGGGTGTAGAAGCCCTCGTCGTTGACCTTCAGGGTCGCGCTGCCCACGTCCATGCCCGAGATGCCGGAGCCCTGCATCGCCATGCCCATGCCGACGGCACGGATCTTCCCGTTGCCCATGTCGCGGCGGGGGTACTTTTCGTCCCAGTTTATCATCTCGTGGACCTTTGCAAGGCAGCGGTCGAGGGTGCAGCTGGTGTTCACCGCGCCGTAGTAGGCGGGCATGACGTCGCCCTCGTGGACGATGTTCATTTCCCGGAGCCTGAAGGGGTCCATTATGGAGCTTCGCGGCCAGCTCGTTGACAGCGGATTCCACCGCGAACAGGCCCTGGGTCGCGCCGTAGCCGCGGTATGCGCCCGCCGACATATGGTTGGTATAGACCACATCATAGGTAAAGCGGAAAGCCTCAGCGCTGCTATAGAGCGGGATGGATTTATGTCCCGAAAGGCCCACCGTCGTGGGGCCGTGCTCGCCATAAGCGCCGGTGTTGGAGAGGGTGTAGAGGTCGAGGCCCCGGATGCGGCCATCCTTGTTTGCGCCGAGGCGAAGATGAATCTCCATCTCATGGCGGGGCGTGGAGGCGGTCTGGCTCTCCTCCCGGGTGAAGATGAGCTTCGAGGGCTTTTTGGTCTTCCAGGTCACGAAGGCCGGGTAGACCTCGCAGACAGCCGTCTGCTTCGCGCCGAAGCCGCCGCCGATGCGGGGCTTCGTCACGCGCACCATGGATTTCGGGATGTGGAGCGCGTTTGCAATGATGCGGCGGGCGTGGAAGACGATCTGTGTCGAGCTCAGGACGTTCAGCCGGCCATAGAGGTCGATGCTGCAATAGGTGCGGAAGGTCTCCATCATGGCCTGCTGGCAGGCTTTGGTATGGTAGACATGGTCGATGACCACATCGCAGTCGGCCAGCACGGCGTCGATGTCGCCGCTGCCGCACTCGTCGTGGGCGCAGAGGTTGCGCTTGTTATCGCCCCCCACAGGGCAGAGGCTCTCCCAGTTGTCTTCCGGATGGACGAGGATGGGGTTATCCTTGGCGGTGTGGTAGTCCAGCACAGGTTCCAGCACCTCATACTCGACCTTTATCATTTTCAGCGCCTTATCGACGCATTCATCGTCTTTGCCTGCCACGATGGCCACCACATCGCCCACAAAGTGGACGTGGCGGTCGATGAGAAGGCGGTCATAGGGGCTGGCCTCGGGGTAAGTCTGGCCCGCCTGGGTGTAGCGGCGGGCATCCTGCGGCACGTCCTCCCAGGTAAAGACGGCCTCAATGCCCGGCACCTTCTTCGCCACAGCGGTGTTGATGCTCTTCACGATGGCGTTGGCGTGGGGAGAGCGCAGGAGCTTCACGATGAGGCAGTCGGCGGGGACGAGGTCGTCCATATAGACGGGCTGGCCCGTCACCAGCTGCATGGCATCCTTCTTGCGGAAGGGTTTGTTGACTGTGTTCATTCTGCCGCCTCCTTTTTCGCCTTTTTCCACGCGAGGAAGTTCTGGATGCCCCGCAGCTGACCCTCATAACCGGAGCAGCGGCAGAGGTTGCCGGAAAGATACTCTTTTATTTCCTCGTCGGCAGGGTACTCCTTTTCCCGGAAGAGGGCGAGGGCGTTCATGATGAAGCCCGGGTTGCAGAAGCCGCACTGCTCTGCGCCCTGATCCGCGATGAAAGCCCCGAACTCGGCGGCTTCGTCCTGCAGACCCTCCAGCGTGGTCACTTTATGGCCATCCGCGCGGGCCGCGAGAACGGAGCAGGACAGCACCGGCTTGTCGTCGAGGAAGACCGTGCAGAGGCCGCAGTTGGAGGTCTCACAGCCCCTCTTGACGCTCAGGCAGCCGTGGCTGCGCACGAAGTCGATGAGCAGAGTGTCGGGGGCTACGTCGGCGGTAAGCTTTTTATCGTTCAATGTAAGTGTTATCTGCATGGTGTCCTCCTCAGCCTTCCAGACGGCAGACGGCGCGTTTCGTCAGCACGCCGGCCAGATGGCGGCGGTATTCGGCGCCGCCGCGAAGATTGCTTTCGGTCTTGATGCCGGCCTTTACCTCGGCGGCAAAGCGGGCAGCAAATTCCTCGGCGGTCTCCCCCGCCTCAGGCGCGGCGGTGTAGAGCACAGCCTTGCCCGGACGCGCACCGATGGCGGTGCGGATGCTGCCGTCCGCCAATTTTGCGGCGGCGCAGGTCAGCACCGGGAAGTCCGTCTGGCTGTTGCGCACCGACTGGTAGACAACGCGGGCGTTTTCCTTCGGCACAAGGACACGCACGAGGATGTCCCGGTCGTAGGGGCGCTGGGCGTACTCAGCAAGCGGCACGACGCCGCCCTTATAAAGCTCTACGGAAGCGTTCAGCACGAGGAACATGGTGAGCACGTCGGAGAAACCGAAGCGGCTGTAAATGCTGCCGCCCACGGTGGCGAGGTTGCGCAGCTGGACGCCCACGATGTGGCGCACCGACTCCCGCACGGCACCGTCCGTATAGGCGGCGAGGCCGGGGTGCAGCTCGAGCTGGCGCAGCGTCACCATCGCTCCGATGGAAAAGCCATCGTCCGTCTCCTCGATGGTGTCGAGGCCGAGGCCCGACAGGTCGATGGCCGTGCCGACATTGATATTCTCCATCTTGAGCCATATCATGCCGCCGAGGACACGGTTGGGGCGCTTCTGGTTGAGCCGCCAAGCCTCCTCGAGGCTTTCAGCCCGCTTGTATTCCCGAATGGTCATCATATGCAGTATCCTCTCTTTTTCCTGTGACCTTTTTCTTTATTTTATCACAAAATCCGCTATAATACTATCGTCAGAAAGCATCAATTCGGCAACGAACGACAGCGGAAATTTCGGGAGGTCTGCGGGATGGAGCACACAGAAAACACGGCGGTGGGCTGCGTCATCATGGCGTCGGGGCGGGCGGTGCGGTTCGGCTCCAATAAGCTGCTGGCCGACTTCGGCGGCGCGCCTCTTATCGTCCGGGCGCTGGACGCAGCAGAGACGCCCGCCCTCGCGGCCCGGGTGGTGGTGACCCGCTCGCCGGAAGTGGCTGAACTCGCTTGTAAGGCGGGCATGAAAACCATCCTTCACAGCCTGCCGGGCCGGAACGACACGGTGCGGCTTGGCCTCGAAGCGCTGCTTTCGGAGCTGCCCGGCCTTGCGGGATGCATCTTCCTGCCCGGAGATCAGCCGCTCTTGCGGAAAGAAAGCCTCGAGGCGATGGTGCGCGATCTCTCAGCGCTGGACGAAAAAGAACGAGCCATCCTCCGGCTGGGCTTTCGTGCCGAGGACAGCACGGAGCGGCTGGGAAGTCCCGCTCTGTTCGGAAGCAGTTATTTCGGCGCCCTGTGCTCCCTGCCCGAGGGCAAGGGCGGCGGCGTGGTCATCCGCCGGCATCCGGAGTCTGTGCGGGCGGTATATGCGGCACGGCAGGAAGAGCTGGAGGATGCAGATACCGTAGAAGAGCTGGAGCGACTGCGAAGACTTTTGTAAATACTTTCCCACAAAAAAGCCGCCCCGGCAGCAGCTGCAAGCTGCACGCCGGGGCGGCGTATTACAATGACTGGAGTACCCTTGCTCAGACTTCCGTGTTGAAGTAGCGCTTCAGCAGGCCCTCGAAGCCGCGGCCATGGCGGGCCTCATCCTTTGCCATCTCGTGGACGGTGTCGTGGATAGCGTCGAGGTTCAGAGCCTTAGCCTTCTTGGCCAGGTCCATCTTGCCGGAGCAGGCGCCGCACTCGGCCTCTGCACGCATCATCAGGTTCTTCTTGGTGCTGTCGGTGACGACCTCGCCCAGCAGCTCGGCGAAACGGGAAGCATGGTCTGCCTCCTCGTAGGCATAGCGCTTGTAAGCCTCGGCGATCTCGGGGTAGCCCTCACGCTCGGCCACACGGGCCATCGCCAGATACATGCCGACCTCGCTGCACTCGCCCTCGAAGTTGGCGCGCAGACCATCGACGATCTCCTGAGGAACGCCCTCAGCCTTGCCGATGCCCACAACGTGCTCGGTGACGTAGGTGTTGCCGGTCTTCTCGACGAATGCGGAAGCGGGAGCCTTGCAGACGGGGCACTGCTCGGGGATGGTGCCTTCAGCGATGTAGCCACAGACGGTGCAAACGTACTTCTTCATAAGATTTATCCTCCATTTGGTTTGTTCTTTTTAGGGGTCTGCTCTGGTACAGCAGATCTTGTTCCTGACTCTATTATAGCCAATGACTCCTGGTTAGTCAAGACTTATTTTGAGAATTATTCTCATTTATTTGAAGTCTTGCACATTGCCCAAAGAACATTTCAAAAAGCTGTCACTTCTGCCGAAGAAGGGGCTTCCCTGTCCAGGTCAGACCTGCAGATTGCCGCTGGAAGGAGCACCGGCACCATCGGCGGAGTCGAACTCGTAATCGTTGCCGGGGAGGATGGCGTTGAGCAGGATGCCCACGATAGCGGCGATGGCCAGACCGGACAGGTTGATGGACACACCGGCGACCGCGAAGGTCAGGCCGCCCACCGAGTTGAAGCCCAGAGCAGACACCAGAATGACAGCGGCGATGATGAGGTTGCGGCTGTTGGTGAAGTCCACCCGGTTCTCGACCACGTTGCGGACACCGATGGCGGAGATCATGCCGTAGAGCACGAAGCTGATACCGCCGATGATGCCGGTGGGGATGGTGTTGATGACGGCCTCAAACTTGGGGCTGAAGCTCAGGATGATGGCCAGCACAGCGGCGATGCGGATGACGAGGGGGTCGTAAATTTTGCTCAGAGCGAGGACGCCGGTGTTCTCGCCGTAGGTGGTGTTGGCCGGGCCGCCCAGCAGACCGGCCAGAGTGGTGGCGAGGCCGTCGCCCAGCAGGGTGCGGTTCAGGCCGGGGTCGTTGATGTAGTTGTGGCCGACGGTGGCGCTGATGGCGGCGATGTCACCGACGTGCTCCATCATGGTAGCCAGAGCGATGGGGATGATGGTGAACAGGGCGCTGATGAGCTCGGGGCTGCCGTCGATGGCAAAGAGGCCCATGGCCTCCTTGTGGAGAGGGATGCCGAACCATGCGGCGGAGGCAATGCGCTCAAAGTCCACGGCACCGGTCACAAGGGCCACTGCGTAGGAGACGAGAACACCGATCAGGATGGGCAGGATCTTGACCATGCCCTTGCCCCAGATGTTGCAGACGATGACCGTACCCAGAGCCACAAAGGCCAGCAGCCAGTTTGCCTGACAGTTGCTGATGGCCGAGGGGGCGAGGATGAGGCCGATGGCGAGGATGATGGGGCCTGTGACCACCGGCGGGAAGAAGCGCATGATGCGCCGGATGCCGAAGGTGGAGATGAGCAGGCTGACGGCCAGATAGACCAGACCCGAGAAGGCCACGCCTGCGCAGGCGTAGGGCAGCATCTGGGTGTTGGCGATGGTCAGATTGCCGTCGGCGTCAGCCAGCATGGGAGCCACGATGGAGAAGCCGCCCAGATAGGCAAAGGACGAGCCGAGGAAGGCCGGGACCTTGCCCTTGGTGATAAAGTGGAACAGCAGCGTACCCAGACCTGCGCAGAGCAGGGTGGTCGAAACGCTCAGACCGGTGAGCAGAGGGACCAGCACGGTGGCACCGAACATGGCGAACATGTGCTGGACGCCCAGGATCAGCATCCGCCCGGCACCCAGCTGGCGGGCGTCGTAAATGCCCTTGGAGTAATCAATATTCTGACTCATTATTTCCTCCTTCTATCTGCGGCCCAAAAAAAGAGGCACTGCCGCGGGAAAGCGGCAATGCCTCAAAAATCGGGACCAAATCGGAAACGGAAAATACAGCCGATGCGTGCAAAAGACGATTTCTTTTTCAGCATCCCGCTCTCCCCTTTCCTTTCATTCTTCGGCATAGTATAGCATAAAAGAAGGACGCTGACAACCTTTTCCCTGTATTTTGCGGCGATTTTCTGTCGGCAGAGGCCGTACGGCCTTGAAATATGCCGCATTCCGCACTATAATATAACCTATTGCCGCAGTTGGTCACTGGGCCGGCGGCATCCGAAACGACAGCAGTTGTACCATTTATTATAGAAGGACACTTATGATATATCTGGATTATTCGGCCAACACCCCCGCAGACTCCCGGGTGCTGGAGCGTTTTTGTGAGGTAGAGCGCAGCTGCCCCGGCAACGCGAACTCCCGCCATCAGGCAGGCCGGGACGCAAAACGGGTCATTGACCACGCCACCCAGAGCATCGCGGGGCTGCTGAGCGCACAGCCCGCCGAGGTCATCTATACCTCGGGAGCCAGCGAGGCCAACAACTTCGCCCTCAAGGGGCTGGCAAAGCTCTCCCGCCATCTGGGCAGGCACATCATCTCCACCCCGCTGGAACACTCCTCCGTCAGCGGCACCCTGACCGCTCTGCAGGAGCAGGGCTATGAAATCGACCTCGTGGACATCAGGCGGGACGGCACCATCGACCTCGAGCACCTGAAAGAGCTTCTCCGCCCCGACACCATCGCTGTGGCGGTGACGCTGGTGGACAGTGAGCTGGGCGTCGTGCAGCCGGTAAAAGAAATTTCGGAAATTTTGCAGGCATGGCCCAACTGTCATCTGCACGTAGACGCCACCCAGGCCGTGGGCAAGATCCCCGTCTCCTTCGAGGGCGTGGACACCATGAGCCTGACGGCCCACAAGTTCTACGGCCTGAACGGCATCGGCCTGCTGCTCAAGCGGCGGCGGCTGGCGCTCGAGCCTCTCATCCACGGCGGCGAAAGCACCACCATCTACCGCAGCGGCACCCCTACAGTAGCTCTGGCGGCCTCCCTCGAGACGGCTCTGAGCTCTGCGGTAAATGAGCTGCCGGAGCGTTCTGTCCGGGTGAAAGAGGCAAATCTGTATCTCCGCACCGCTCTGAGCAAGTACCCAAAGGTCCGCATCAACAGCCCGGAGAGTGCCATCCCCCACATCCTGAACCTGAGCGTTGAGAACGTCAAAGGCACCGTGTTCCAGCGGGAGCTGGACGCGGAGGGCGTCTGTGTCTCGGTCAAGTCGGCCTGCTCGTCGGACGGCCTGCCCTCCCGGGCGGTGTTCGCCGTCAGCCGCGACCGGAAGAACGCCCTCTCCTCGTGGCGCATCAGTCTGAGCCACCTGACCACGCAGGAGGAGCTGGACGGCTTTCTCCGCGCCTTTGACGCCTGCTGCACCCGGCTGACCCAGCTGTGAGAAAAAGAAAGGACAGAGCCATGAAACGCGAAATGGAACCTTACCAGCTCATTGAGCGGAGCATCATCAAAAAATACCGCAAGGAGCTGTGGACCCCCTTCATCGTAGCGGTCAAGCGCTACGAGCTCATCAAGGCCGGTGACAAGATCGCCGTCTGCATCTCGGGCGGCAAAGACTCGATGCTGATGGCAAAGCTGATGCAGGAGCTTCAGCGCCACAGCGATGTGCCCTTCGAGCTGGTCTTCCTCGTGATGGACCCCGGCTACAACGAGATAAACCGCCAGAAGATCGAGTCCAACGCCGAGCTGCTCCACATCCCTGTGACCATCTTCGAGAGCAACATCTTCTCTGTGGCCAACAACACCGACAAGAACCCCTGCTATCTCTGCGCCCGGATGCGCCGCGGACACCTCTACAGCAAGGCCAAGGAGCTGGGCTGCAACAAAATCGCACTGGGCCACCACTTCAACGACGTCATCGAGACGACCGTCATGAGTATGTTCTACGGCTCTCAGCTGCAGGCCATGCCGCCCATGCTCCACAGCACCAGCTTCCCCGGCATGACCCTCATCCGCCCGATGTACTGCATCCGCGAGGAAGATATTCTGGCGTGGAAGCGCTACAATGAGCTGGAATTCATCCAGTGCGCCTGCCGCTTTACCGAAAACTGCACCATGTGCGACAACGGCGGCGGCGGCTCCAAGCGGCAGGAGACGAAAATTCTGCTCCGCCGCCTCAAGCGGGATAACCCCAACATCGAGAACAGCATCTTCCGCAGCATCCACGCAGTGGCGCTGGATACCATGCCCGGCTACAAGTCCGAGGGTGTGGAGCACAGCTTCCTCGAGCGGTTCCATGCGCAGGAGGAAGCATTCAACGAAGAGTAATAAAATACCCCCTTGGACGAGTCATATACCGGTTGGCGGTATCGTTTCCTTCCCGTTTTATCGCAAGTCAGGAAAATAACGCAGCCTTCTCTGCCAGCACCCGGCCGACTTGTTTCTTGCCCTTTTGGGCTTGCATTTCAAAAAACTTTCCGCGAAATTAGGGCAATCAGCGCCCACATCCCCCTCGAAAAGCATTTTCCAAGCCAAACAAAAATCCCCGAAAAGTCAGGCGTGAAGCCACTTTTCGGGGATTTTACTTTGGAGCTACTGATCCGATTCGAACGGACGACCTGCTCATTACGAGTGAGCTGCTCTACCGGCTGAGCCACAGTAGCACATTGCAATCTCTGCAACGTGTGATATTCTACCATAAAAGCCGGGAGCTGTCAAGATTGATTCGCAACTTTATCCCTCTGTGTTTGATCCGGCTCCTTTGCAAGGACGCGGCTCAGCTCACAGACCACAAAGCAGCAGCCGAGAAACACCAGCAGCGCACAGTCGGGCGGGAGGCGGCGCATCGTGGTCACTCGGCCGCACAGGCTGCTGAACGTCTCCTGCGCCCGCTGAGGAAGGAGAAGATAGAATACCAGCAGCGAAAGCGGCAGATGGAGCAGCCGGGCGCGGTAGAGCGGACGGAGGGTCATCTCGGGCGGGCAGATGGTCCGCACCTGCATCAGAACAGAAAGCCCCTGCACGCTCAGCGCCGCGCAGCACAGCATACTGGCGAACCGGCCGCTTTTCGCAGCCAGGTCACAGCCGGAGCAGACCTCCAAAAGCATCGCGCAGAAAACGCCTGCACCGGAGGGCAGCACTTCCCCTGCTCCTGCGGCCAGCATCCGGAAAAACAGGACAAATCCGCAGAGCTTGAGGTAGGTCTGGGACACCTGCGCGATGATGCCGTCCAGCCGGAGAGGCTGCGACGCGGTCGGGACAGCGGGGTGCGCCCTTGACCCAAGCGTCCCTCCCAGCTGCGCCAGAAGCGCGGCGGACAGATAGCCCGCCGCCACCTGTGCAAGGAACAGCAGGACGCCCAGCTCTGCACTGCCCAGCATGGACTGCCCGACGGCCAGTATCACAAAGGACGGGCCGGAACAGACACAGGCCGGAAGGAGCGCATCGGCCTCCCGCGCGGTGAGCTGCCCGGAGCGGACGGCCCCGGCGGCGGCACTTGCCGCGGGGGCAAAGCCGCCCAGAGACCCGATGAGCAGCACCCGCCCAGCCGCCGGAGCGCGGACCCCGATGAGCCTTGCCGCCGGGCAGAAGGGCAGCCCCAGCACATCCGCCGCCGGGCATTGGATGAGCAGCGTGGACACGATGAGGAACGGGAACAGCGAGAGCAGCAGCGGGCCGCCGCAGAGCGCCAGCCCCTCCCGCAGGGCCTGCGCACAGGCATCCGGCGCGGCAAACGGCAGCAGACCCGCGGCCAGCGCCATCAAAAAATACCCCACGCCCCGGATTTTCTCTTTCTGAATCATACGCGCACCCTCCATTTCCATATATATGTGGTAATTGGCAGCGGTTTGCATGGCGGGAGGGAGCAGCGTGGGAAGGAAACGAGAGCAAACGCATTCCCTGCGCGGCTGGTTCCGGCGGATGTTCCGTCAGCCGCCCGGGGACTTCTACGGACGGGCTTCGGTCTACCTGAGCGGCAGAAGGATGGAGATCGAGCAGTTCCGGCGCATCCGCTCCTACGAAGAAGGCAAGCTCTGTCTCGAGCTGGGGTGCGGCACTCTGACGGTCTACGGCGACGATTTGAAGATAGAGACACTCTCTGCCCGGAGGCTCACCCTGCGGGGGCAGATTCTGCGGACCGATTTTTCAAAGGAATAGGAGCTTTCTACCATGGAATGGACTCAGCTCTGGGCAGGCGTCACCTTTGCGGCGCAGAACGGCGATGCCGAAGGTCTGCTGACTGCTGCGGCCGCAGGCGGGCTGCACCTCTCCGACATCGTTCCCCGGCCCGGCGGGTTCTCGGCCCGGTGCGCCGCATGGCATTATCGGAAGCTGGCCGCTCTGGCCCGCAGACGGCGGGTGCGGCTGCGCATCCAAAAACGGCAGGGTCTTTTCTTTTGCGTCCGTCCCCTTCTCCGGCGGCGGGGGTTCTGGGCCGGATGCCTTGTCTTTCTCCCTCTGCTGCTCTGGCTGCAGGGCTTTGTCTGGTTCATCGAACCGGTGGGCCTGACGCCCGGCCAGCAGGCGCGGGCCGCCGTCGTCCTGTGGGAGGCAGGGCTTTTCCCGGGAAATGCCGTCACACAGGAAAAGCTCGCCGCCGGAGAATACGCCCTGCTCCAGAGCGGTGAGTTTTCCTGGGCCAGCCTCAACTTTATGAAGGGAAAGCTGGTGGCGGAGGCGGCTGCGGCGAAACCGGTGCCGGACATCGCTGCCGGGACGCTCCACGGCCTCCGGGCCAGGGTGTCCGGCACGGTCGTTCGCACCAACCTCGTCAGCGGGACGATGCTCGTCGTCCCCGGCCAGGCCGTAGAAGCCGGTCAGGGCCTCATCGGGACAGCCCGCGCCGAACGGGACGGAACGCTCATCTTTCAGCCTGCGGCGGGCAGCGTCCGGGCGCAGTTCGAGTGGGAAAACGAGCAGGATACTGCCCTGACGCTGCCCATCGAACAGCTCACAGGGCAGCAGGCCGTGCATCGGACGCTCTTCTGGGACGGCCATGCTGTCGCTCTGCCCTCTCTGCATCCTGCTCCGGGCAAGGCAGAGGCCGCAGCCGTCGTCCGGCACTACCAGCCGGAAGCCTTCGGGTATCCTGTTCCGATTTTTATCGAAGAAACGACATATTATTACAAAGCTTCCACCGATTTGGAGCGGACCGAAGAGCAGGCTCTGGCTCTTGCAAGACTGCAAAGTAAACAAGCTTTACAGAAAAATTGGCCTGATTTTGAGCTTCTGGCCCGCAAAGAGGACGTCTCTGTCGAAGAAAACACCCTCCACTACCGGGTCGTCTACACCATCACCGCCGACATCTGCAAATGAAAACGCCGCACAGCCCCGAGCACCTCTGCTCCGGCCATGCGGCGATTTATGATGATGGATTTTTGTTACTTCTCTTCCGGGGTCGTCTCGGCCAGAAGCTCGTTCAGGTCGAACTCATACTTCGTGTGGCAGAAGTGGCAGACCACCTCACACTTCGGGTCTTCGTCCCGGAGCTTTACCAGCTCTTTGCGGCCAAGGCTGAGGAGCATATCCTTCGTGCGCTCCTTGCTGCAGTCGCACTGATACTTCACCTCGCGGGTATCGAGGATCTGCGGGTCGAAGCCCGCCATTGCCAGCTCCATCATATCCTGCGGGGTCTTCCCTGCCCGGAGCAGCTCGGTGACGGAAGGCATGGCGGCGATGTTCTGCTCCAGACGGGTGATCTCGGCATCGGTGGCGCCCGGCAGGAGCTGCAGCAGATAGCCGCCGGCGCAGGCGATGGACAGGTCCTTGTCCACCAGAACGCCCAGCGCACACACGGTGGGGATCTGCTCGCTGTAGGCGTAGTAGCTGGTGATGTCCTCGGCGATCTCACCGGACACCAGCGGCACCTGACCCACCGTCGGCTCCTTCTGGAGCTTGTTGTCCCGGATGACGGTCAGAACGCCGTCTTTGCCGACTGCGCCGCCCACATCCAGATGGCCGTTCTCCTTTGCGGGAAGCTCCACCAGCGGGTGGTCGATGCAGCCCTTGACGCTGCCGTGTGCGTCGGTGCAGGCGATAACGACGCCCGCCGGGCCGCCGCCGGACACGCGCAGAGTGATGGAGTCGCCATCATCCTTGAGCATCGCGCCCATCAGGGAGACACCGGTGAGCAGACGGCCAAGGGCTGCGCTGCAGGTGGCGCTGGTGGTATGCAGCTTTTCTGCCGTGCGGACGATCTCAGTGGAGTCCACGCCGCAGAACACGACACCGCCGTTTTCAGAAATGCCGCGGATAAGATTCGACATATTATTGTTCCTCCAGTTGGGTATACTGTTTGACTGCGCAGAAGAAATAGCGCTCGCTCTCGTCGGTCAGAGGGCCAAAGCTCTCGCCGTCGCAGACACTTTCCAGCGCGAAGCCGTGCTTTTCCAGAGCGGCGCGGATGGTGTCGAGGTCGTAGGTGTACTCGTAGAACTGCTCGTGGAAGTGCTCCCCCGTCTCGCGGTAGTCGATGTCCACGCGGATCTCCACCCGGCGGTCGGCGGCGCTGTAATGGTTGCGCCAGACGCAGGAGGCGTCCTCTTCTTCAAACGTAAAGACGTTTTCGCCCAGCACGTTCCGGTGCTTATAGGGCGTGTTCATATCGAACAGGAGCACACCGCCCTTTTCCATAAAGAAACCGGCGTTGGCGATGGCTTTATTCAGGTCCGGGATGTGGTTGAAGGTGTCGAAGGTGGACACCGCACCCCGGATGGTGCCGTAGAGGTCGAGCTTGAGCAGGTCCTGCCGCAAAAGAAGCAGGCCGCCGGAAAGGCCCAGCTGCTCAGCCTTGTCCCGGACGACGCAGAGCATCTCCTCCGACTGGTCGATGCCGATCATATCGTAGCCCGCCTGGGTGAGCATCAGGGTCAGCTCCCCCGTCCCGCAGCCCAGGTCGGCGAGGATGCCGTCATGGATGCCGTGGGCCTCCAGCTCTTTTTTGATGTGGGCATACAGGGCCTCGTAGTCGGCCTCGCCGTTGAACTCATCGTAAAAATAAGCAAATTCGTTGTAAGCCATTGCGTTACTCCGCGTCCTCTGCGTTTGCCTCGTACTCGGCGGCGACGGCTGCGTTCAGCACAGCCTGCAGCTCTGGGATGCCGCAGCCGCTCTCGCCGCTGGTCAGCACCACCTTCTGGCAGCCGTAGGGCAGGCAGAGCTTTTCGAACTCCTCCTGCGTCTGGGCCAGCTGGCTCTTCTTGAGCTTGTCGGCCTTGGTCAGGGCCACGACGAAGGGGATGTTGTGGTAGTGGAGATACTGCAGCATCTGGATGTCGTCGGCGCTGGGGGCGTGACGGCAGTCGATGAGCTGGACCAGCAGGGTGTGGCGGCGCTGAGCCTCGAAGTAGCTGTTGATGAGGTCGTCCCAGCGCTCACGGTCGGCGTTGCTCACCTTGGCATAGCCGTAGCCGGGCAGGTCCACGAAGTAGCAGTCATCCACCGCGTAGAAGTTGATGGTAGCCGTCTTGCCCGGCGTGCTGGACACGCGGGCGAGATTCTTGCGGTTGCAGAGCTTATTGATGAGGCTGGATTTGCCCACATTGGAGCGGCCGGAGAAGCTCAGCTCCGGGCGGTCGCTCTCGGGCAGCTGGCTGGAAATGCCGTAGCTCGCAATGAAATCCGCTTTGTTATAGTTCATAGCTTCGCTCCTTTCGTCTCAGCAGACCGCGCCCGGCTGCGGCTTTTCCGCCGTCTGCGGCAGGGCCGCAGCCTCAGCGGGCTTTACCTTCCTGGTGCGGGGGTGGCCCGCAGACACCGTCCTGGGCTTGAGGAGGGCTGCGGCGAGGACCTGCGACAGGCTCTGCATGGGCAGGAACTCGATGTTCTTCTTGACCTCGTCGTCCACCTCGTACAGATCGGACAGGTTGTCCTTCGGGATGAGGACGGTCTTCATCCCCTCGCGGTAAGCGGCCATGCTCTTCTCGCGGAGGCCGCCGATGGGCAGCACATTGCCGTGGAGGGTGATCTCGCCGGTCATGGCCACATCGCCCCGCACCGGGATGCCGGACAGGCAGGAGATGAGGGCCGTGGTCAGGGTGACGCCGGCAGAGGGGCCGTCCTTGGGGACTGCACCCTCCGGGGCGTGGATGTGCAGGTCGCACTTCTTGAGGCGCTCGGAGTCGATGCCGTACTCTGCGGCATGGACGCGGGCATAGGTGATGGCCAGCTGGGCGCTCTCCTTCATCACGTCGCCCAGAGAACC
>ENA-OQIF01000190-OQIF01000190.1-human-gut-metagenome-genome-assembly--contig:-NODE-190-length-31890-cov-5.371596_pt1 | contig 31890 bp, 23 predicted proteins | sample MGYA00242574_ERZ504738 | MGnify/ENA primary metagenome ERZ504738 (study PRJEB26092, sample SAMD00036437) | human gut metagenome | host: Homo sapiens | study: EMG produced TPA metagenomics assembly of...
TTTTCTTCTTCTACCGCTGTAGCCTCCTGAATGGTGATACGACGGTTCGTATTATCAGATAGCACACTATTTACTATCTCAGACACCATTTGCTTCAATTCTTCCAGGAATTGACGAGCATCGTAAGTTTTCTTTTCTATCTCACGCAATTTCTTTTCCCAGATACCCGTCAGTTCAGCCGACTTCAGCAACTCTTCATGAATCAACTGAATCAATTCCACTCCGGTAGGGGTAGCTATCAGATTCTTCTTTTCCTTACGGATATAGTTACGTTTAAAGAGAGTTTCGATAATAGCTGCACGAGTAGAAGGACGGCCGATACCATTTTCTTTCAATGCATCCCGAAGTTCATCATTATCCACCAGCTTACCGGCTGTTTCCATCGCACGAAGCAGGGTAGCTTCCGTATAGGGTTTAGGCGGCTGAGTCCATTTTTCATTCAAATCCGGTATATGCGGACCACTTTCCCCTTTCACGAAAGCAGGAAGCACGTTTTCATCTTCACCTTCTTTTTCTTCATTCGGATCTTTTACGTCTTTGGCAAATACTACCCGCCATCCCGGTTCCAGAATCTGCTTACCGGTTACCTTGAACTCGATACTATCAACCTCTCCCATCACTGTTGTAGTAGAAACTTTGCAATCAGGATAAAAAACCGCTATAAACCGGCGAGCTATCAAATCAAATACCCTACGCTCCATATCCGTCAGGTTTTGCGGATGAACTCCTGTAGGAATAATGGCATGGTGATCGGTTACTTTCGAACTATCAAAAACCTTTTTCGACTTAGGCAATGAAGCTCCTGCCAACGGCGTAGTAAGTACTTCATAATCTTTCAGTCCTTTCAGGATATTCGGACACTTAGGATAAATATCGTCACTCAGGAAAGTAGTATCTACACGTGGATAGGTGGTCACTTTCTTTTCATAAAGAGATTGGATAAGTTTCAGAGTTTCATCGGCAGAATAGGCAAACTTCTTATTGCATTCCACTTGAAGAGAAGTCAAGTCGAACAGACGGGGAGCATACTCCTTTCCGTCTTTTTTAGCCACAGAAGTCACGACAAAAGGCAGATCTTTAATGCGTTCCACCAATGCCATCCCCTCTTCACGATTAGCTATCGGATCAATGCCCCGGTTCTCTGTTTTCTTAGCCTTACCACCGGACTTTTCTTCTTCAGCCGCCAGCTCTTCATCACTTTTACGAATAAGGGCCGAGAAAGTTGTATCACGATATATGGTTTTCAGTTCCCAATATTGTTTAGGCTGAAAATTTTCAATATCCAGTTGCCTGTTGACGATCAGTGCGAGTGTAGGGGTCTGTACTCGTCCGATCGAAAGCACTTGCCGATTCTGCCCATATTTTACAGTATAGAGCCTCGTGGCATTCATCCCCAGCAACCAGTCACCAATAGCCCGGGACATCCCCGCCTCATAAAGTGGTTGAAAATCCTTCTGATCTTTTAGTTTTGCAAATCCTTCTTTAATAGCTTCTTCTGTCAGTGAAGAGATCCACAAACGTTTTACCGGACACCGCGCTCCGGCTTTCTGCATCACCCACCGCTGAATCAGTTCTCCCTCTTGACCGGCATCACCGCAGTTTATTATCTCATCAGCCTTTTGCATCAATCCCTCAATAATATGGAATTGTTTCTCGTAAGTAGGATTCTCTATCAGTTTGATGCCAAAACGTGGAGGAATCATAGGCAGGCTGCCCAGACTCCATGACTTCCAGCCGGGAGTATATTCGTGAGGTTCTTTCAGGGTACAAAGATGACCGAATGTCCAGGTAACCTGGTATCCGTTTCCTTCAATATACCCTTCTTTCCTTTCGCGGGCTCCTAAAATATCAGCAATATCACGTGCCACAGAGGGCTTTTCGGCTATGCAAACTATCATTTGTTTTTCTTATTATAATGAGAATTGAGCAGACAAAGGTACAAAAAAATAGGAAGGGAGAAGTAGTAATCCGTCTCCATTTATTTTGTAGCTTTGCTTCGTATAATCTTTAAAATCCGAAAAAACATGAAAAGCTACAAATTATTATTGGCATTTACCTTATTCCTTGCATTTGCTTTCAATATGAAAGCACAATACGTTCACGAACGTTCCGACCAATATACGCCTCCTGAAGATAGTCTGGTAATACAAAAACTACATCACTGGCAGGACCAGAAATTTGGAATGCTGATTCACTGGGGTTTATATTCTGTTGCAGGAATCGTAGAATCATGGTCTATCTGTTCGGAAGAGGCAGATTGGATTCCACGCGACAGCACTATGGCCTATGAAGACTACAAAAAATGGTATTGGGGGCTGAAAGATTCATTCAATCCTACCCGTTTCGATCCGGAGCAATGGGCACAAGCGGCGAAGTCAGCAGGTATGCGCTATGCAATATTTACAACTAAGCACCACGACGGATTCAATATGTTCAATACGGCTTTCTCCGATTTTTCAATAGCCAAAGGCCCCTTCCAAACAGATCCCCGGGCAGACGTTGCCAAATACGTGTTTGAGGCTTTCCGTAACAATGATTTAATGGTAGGAGCCTATTTTTCTAAACCGGACTGGCATTCGGAATATTATTGGTGGCCGCGCTACGCCACTCCCCGACGTACACAAAATTACAACATTGACAAGAATCCCTGGCGTTGGAATCAGTTCAAAGAGTTCACTTACAATCAAATCGGAGAGTTAATGCATAACTACGGTCCGATCGACATTTTATGGTTAGACGGCGGATGGGTAAACAATCCCGGAACGAAGTCAGTTTTAGACATGGACCGTATTTCACAAATGGCACGACAGGCACAACCGGGTATTTTATTCGTAGACCGTACCATCCATGGCAAATATGAAAACTATCAGACCCCGGAACAGCAAATTCCGGACAAACAACTCCCCTACCCGTGGGAAACTTGTATGACACTGGGAGTAGACTGGGGATATACTCCGCATGCAGTATTCAAATCACCAGTTACAGTAATAGCAAAACTAATGGAAATCGTAGCAAAAGGAGGAAGTTTATTACTTGGTGTAGGTCCTACCCCCGAAGGGATATTACAGGATGAGATTGTCAGCCGTCTGCAAACCATAGGAGGATGGATGAAGAAGAATGGTACGGCTATCTACAACACTGTTACAACACCCCAATATTATAGTGAAGGTATCTGGTTTACCATGAATAAAGATGGAAAAACGATGTATGCATTATATAGTAATCCGGAAACTGAAAAGTTTCCCGACTATATAGAATGGGAAAACAATATCCCTGCAAAAAGAAGTGCCATCTATTGTTTACAGAACGGGAAAAAGTAAAATGGGAAATAAAGAATAACCGAGTACGTGTCTACCTGCCTCAAAACCTAAAGACAGAAGTTAATGCACTCGCATTCTCTTTTACCAGACAAGCTATTCAATAAAGCGCAAAGGACAAACATCCGATAATAAGCCAACGGATAGAACCCAAAAGAGGCGAAGTATTTTTCATACTTCGCCTCTTTATTGTCATTCTTTAAAGATGGTCTTTAATCCTCATCCATCAGGATTTCCAGAATCTGACAAGCAGCCTTGGCCACCGGAGTACCCGGACCAAAAATAGCAGCCACACCAGCTTTATACAAGAAATCGTAATCCTGAGCAGGTATTACACCACCGGCAATTACTACGATATCTTCACGTCCCAGTTTTTTCAGTTCTTCAATAATCTGCGGAACCAAGGTCTTGTGTCCGGCCGCTAACGAAGAAACTCCCACTACATGAACATCATTCTCTACCGCCTCACGAGCTGCTTCGGCAGGAGTCTGAAACAACGGTCCCATATCCACGTCGAAGCCACAATCGGCATATCCGGTAGCTACTACTTTGGCACCACGATCGTGACCGTCCTGGCCCATCTTTGCAACCATAATACGGGGTTGACGTCCCTCTTTCTTTGCAAACTTCTCAGTGAGTTCGCAAGCGCGCTTAAAGTCAGCGTCGCCTTTGCTTTCTGATGAATACACGCCTGATATAGTTCTGATTATTGCTTTATAACGTCCTACTATTTGTTCGCAAGCATACGAGATTTCACCCAATGTAGCACGAACACGGGCAGCTTCTACCGCCAACTCGAGCAAATTGCCCTTACCGGTTTTCACACATTCAGTGATAGCGGCCAGTGCCTTGTCCACTTCGGCCTGATTACGACCTTCTTTCAAACGCTTCAGGTTCTCGATCTGCTCTTTACGAACAGCAGTATTGTCTACTTCAAGAATATCAATCGGATCTTCTTTTTCAAGACGATACTTATTTACACCGACAATGGTCTGCGATCCGCTGTCGATACGTGCTTGTGCACGGGCAGCCGCTTCTTCGATACGCATTTTCGGAATACCGGTCTCGATAGCCTTTGCCATACCTCCCAACTTCTCGATTTCCTGAATATGCTCCCAAGCACTGTGAGCCAATTCATTGGTCAGAGATTCCACATAATAAGATCCACCCCACGGGTCTACGTTCTTGCAGATATAAGTCTCTTCCTGAATATAGATCTGAGTATTACGGGCAATACGTGCAGAAAAGTCTGTCGGCAAAGCAATAGCTTCATCGAGAGCATTGGTATGCAACGACTGGGTATGTCCCAGTGCAGCAGCCATGGCTTCGATACAAGTACGTCCCACATTGTTGAACGGATCTTGTTCTGTCAATGACCAACCGGAAGTCTGAGAGTGCGTACGCAGTGCTAGAGATTTCGGGTTCTTCGGATTGAATTGCTTCACAATCTTCGCCCATAACATACGTGCTGCACGCATTTTGGCAATTTCCATAAAGTGATTCGTTCCAATGGCCCAGAAGAAAGAGAGACGCGGAGCAAAAGCATCAATATCGATACCTGCGGCAACACCTGCACGGAGATATTCCAAACCGTCAGCCAATGTGTAAGCCAATTCGATATCGGCTGTCGCACCAGCCTCCTGCATATGATAACCGGAGATAGAGATAGAGTTGAACTTCGGCATCTTCTGTGAGGTATATTCAAAAATATCAGAGATGATTTTCATTGAGAATGCAGGTGGATAAATATAAGTATTACGCACCATAAATTCTTTCAAAATATCATTCTGGATCGTACCGGCCATCTCCTCGAGTTTAGCTCCTTGTTCCAGTCCGGCATTGATATAGAATGCCATGATCGGAAGTACAGCACCGTTCATAGTCATAGATACGGACATCTTGTTCAAAGGGATACCATCAAACAAGACTTTCATATTCTCGAGTGAACAGATGGATACACCGGCCTTACCCACATCACCTACCACACGTTCGTGGTCGGGGTCATAGCCGCGGTGTGTAGCCAAGTCGAACGCAACCGACAGACCTTTCTGTCCGGAAGCCAAGTTACGGCGATAGAAAGCATTTGACTCTTCAGCTGTAGAGAATCCGGCATACTGGCGGATAGTCCAGGGACGAAGAGTATACATCACTGAATACGGACCACGCAAATAGGGAGGAAGACCGGCAGCATAGTCCAGGTGTTCCATTCCTTCAAGGTCTTCTTTGGTATAAACAGGCTTTACGCAGATGTGTTCCGGAGTCTTCCAGTTGGCTTCGATTCCGTTAGCCTTTTGCCATTCCGCACCGTTAGCGGGCTGGAATGCTGCGTAGATATCTAAGTTTTTAAAATCTTTTCTCATCTTACTTCAATAATTTAGCGTTGAACTCTTTAAGTGTTTCCAGTACATTGACACGTACATGGATGAAGTTCTCGATACCGGCAGCTTTCAGCTCTTCGGCACATTCCGGATTTCCGGCAATGATGAACATGGCACGACCGTTCAAGGCCCGGAAGGCCGGAATAGCGTACTCTGCATATTCGTCATCGCTTGAGCAAAGCACCACAATATCAGCTTTGGCAGCCATCGCTGCTTCCACGCCTGCTTCAACCGTTTCAAAACCAAGATTATCAATCACCTCATATCCGGCACAAGCCAGGAAGTTACAAGAGTATTGTGCACGTGCCTGACGCATAGCCAGATTACCGATTGTCAGCATAAAGGCCTTCGGACGTTTGCCGCTGGCTTCCGTTTCCAGGCGTAATGCCTCAAATTGACTTGCAGCACGATCGAAGTTCAATGTAGCAACATCTTTTTCGCAAGTATCGTGCCCGCCACAACAACAGGTCGCTTCTACCGGTTTCTTATCACCGGCTTTTTCATTGAAATTAGGGAACTGGTTAGTACCCAACAGGACTTCACGACGCTGAGCCACCGCTTTATGGCGCGCTTTGTTACTTTCGTTTACAGCCGCCTGAACAGTACCGGCTTTCAAAGCAGCATAGAAGCCGCCTTCTTCTTCAACGGCAAGGAAGATTTCCCATGCCTGCTTAGCGATAGATACCGTAAGGTTTTCAATATAGTAAGAACCGGCTGCCGGGTCAATCACTTTATCGAAGTGTGATTCTTCTTTCAACAGCAACTGCTGGTTGCGGGCCAGACGTTCGGAGAATTCATCGGGAGTTTCATAGGTTTTATCGAAAGGAACTACCGTCATTGAATCTACGCCTCCCAATGCAGCAGACATTGCTTCTGTTTGTGTACGAAGCAGATTCACGTGAGCATCAAACAATGTCAGATTGAAAGTAGATGTTTCAGCATGTACCTTCATCTTGGCAGCACAACGGCACTCACCGTTAGGTCCCTTGTTTTCGCAATCACGCAGACATTCGGGATTGTAAGAAGCCACAATGTTCGCCCACAACATACGGGCAGCACGGAATTTTGCAATTTCAAGGAAATAATTAGAACTGATACCAAAATTAAACTTAATTTTCTTAGCCGCGATGGCAGCGGGAATCTCGGCTTCAGTCAACTGATTCATATATTCATTGCCCCATGCCAATGCATATCCCAGTTCCTGAGAAATATAAGCACCCGCATTATTCAGGGTCAGTGCATTCACATTCAGCACACGATATTTGGGTAATTGTGCAGTAGCCTCGATCAGGGCTTTGGCTGTTTGCACCATGTTTCCCTTTTCTTTGCCTTTGGCCAGCATCTTATTGAAGAAGTCATAATTGATAGAGCCTTGCAACTTCGTCAAATCATAATCCTTTTTCTGGAAATAAGCTACCAACAAATCGGCAAGCTCCACTACATGTCCCTGACAGGTAGAAAAATTCAGTTCAACACATTCTGCACAAATGTCGTTCAACAATGTCTCAATGTATTCCGCATTGAGTTCTTTTGCTTTTACATGGAAAGAAAGAGAATCGATGCCTTTGTTCAGAATATCCAGAGCTTTCGCATTGGCTTCTTTCGGAGATTCCACCTTAATCTCCTGACGAACCAACCACTCATTACTATTCTTCTTCGTGCCTCTTAAATAAGGGAATTCTCCGGGAAGCGCATCGGTTGTTTTAAGTCCTTCCAGGTCTTCCATCCGGTAGAAAGGTTTTACCTTGAATCCTTCGTTTGTCTTCCAAACGAGTTTCTTCTCAAAATCAGCTCCTTTCAGGTCAGCTGTGACCTTCTCCATCCACTTCTCGGTGGAAACAGGAGAAAAATCTGAGAAGAGTTTTTCTTTACTGTCTGCCATAGTTTATTTATTTTAAATTAAAATAAGATTGTTATCTCAATTTATGTCTCTAATTCTTTAATCAAAATGTAAGATTGCGACTTGCAAATATACTGAAATACTCTAAACCTCACGCTTTTTTTAGGGAAAATTCGCACTACCTGCTACCCCTGTGACTTCCCCAAATAAAAGGCAGGCAAATATTTGATTACCTCCGAGGTTATAGCTAATTTTGCACCCGTTTACATAAAATTATAAACTACTATATTATGGATTGGTTACAAGATTTATTATGGAACCCCAACTCCGTAGCCCACATCGTCTTCCTCTACGCTTTCGTAGTGGCGGCAGGTGTCTATTTGGGAAAGATCAAGATCTTCGGAGTCTCTTTAGGGGTTACCTTTGTTTTGTTTGCCGGCATCCTAATGGGACATTTTGGCTTCACAGGCGATACCCATATCCTACATTTCATCCGCGAATTCGGATTGATATTGTTCGTATTCTGTATCGGTCTTCAGGTGGGGCCTTCTTTCTTCTCTTCATTTAAGAAAGGCGGAATGACCCTAAACATGCTGGCCGTAGGAATTGTGGTATTGAACATTGCCGTAGCAATGGCGCTCTATTTCATTCTGGGAGGCAGAATCGAGCTCCCCATGATGGTAGGTATCCTGTACGGCGCAGTCACAAACACCCCGGGACTCGGTGCCGCACAAGAAGCACTGAATCAATTGAGTTATTCCGGCCCGCAGATTGCATTAGGTTATGCCTGTGCTTATCCGTTGGGAGTAGTAGGTATTATAGGCTCTATCATCGCAGTGCGTTACATCTTCCGCATCAACTTCGCCAAAGAAGAAGAGAACTGGAATCAAGAGACTGACGGCACTCACCACAAGCCACACCTTATGAGTCTGGAAGTACACAACGAAGCCATCTACGGAAAAACCCTGGGCACAATCAGCAGCTTCCTCGGACGTCCGTTTGTTTGTTCGCGCATCCGTAAAAACGGGCACGTCAGCATTCCAAACCACGGCACTATCCTGGAACAGAATGACCAGTTATTTGTGGTATGTTCAGAAGAGGATTCAGATGCCATTGTAGCCTTTATCGGACGCGAAGTGCAAGTAGACTGGGAGAAACAGGATATGCCGATGGTATCACGTCGTATCTTGGTAACCAAACCGGAAATAAACGGAAAGAAGCTCGGTATGCTGAACTTCCGCAGCATGTATAATGTCAACATTACCCGTGTCAACCGTTCGGGTGTCGACCTGTTTGCTAACCCCAACCTGATACTGCAAGTGGGTGACCGTGTCATGGTAGTAGGCTCCGAAGACGCTGTAGAACGGGTAGCCAGCGTGCTTGGTAACTCTTTGAAACGCCTCAACGAACCGAACATTATCACATTGTTTGTGGGCATCTTCCTGGGTATCCTGTGCGGTAGTCTTCCCATTGCATTTCCGGGTATGCCGACTCCTGTCAAGCTCGGCCTTGCCGGCGGACCGCTGGTGGTAGCCATTCTGATAGGACGTTTCGGACACAAACTACATCTGGTAACTTATACAACTCAAAGCGCCAACCTGATGATACGTGAAATCGGTATCGTTCTCTTCCTTGCCAGTGTAGGTATCGAAGCCGGAGCAAATTTCGTGGATACGGTAATCCATGGAGATGGTCTGCTTTATGTAGGTTGCGGTTTCCTGATCACGATTATTCCTTTGCTGATAATCGGGGTCATAGCACGTTCGTATTATAAAATCAATTACTTCATGCTGATGGGATTGATCGCGGGTAGCAATACCGACCCTCCCGCATTGGCCTATTCCAATCAGGCAACCGGTAGCGACGCACCGGCAGTAGGTTATTCTACCGTATATCCGCTATCGATGTTTCTCCGTATCCTTGCGGGACAAATGATATTGTTGCTAATGATGTGATAACGATACACCCTGATACAGCAATGGCCAGTTACCATGTTTTTATTTACATAGTAATTGGCCATTTCTATATGGTAACAGCTTCTATTACAAAGCCAGTTTCTTCACCACAAATTCTTCTATAAACCTTACCGTTTCATCAATTCCCAATACCGAAGAATCGATGCAAAGATGATAGGTCGCAGCTGCTCCCCAGGTTTTATAGCTATAGTAATTATAATATTCTGAACGCTTCTTATCCGCCTTATTCATTTTTTCTGCGGCTGCTTCTTCAGAAATTCCGTGGATGCGACACAGACGGGCTATACGATCCTCTTGCGAAGCAGAAATGAAAATATTGGCACAACGGGGATGTTCACGCAAGATGTAATCGGCACACCGCCCCACAAACACACAGGATTTATTTGCCGCAAGATGCCGGATGACATCACTCTGGATTTTAAAAAGAGCATCATTACTCAGGCAATTGGTGCAAGGCATGGCACCATCACTAATAAAAGGAAAACGCATCCCAAACAACCCGCCGATAATACCCTGAGAGGCTTTCTCGTCGGCTTTCTCGAAAAACTCCCGACAGAGTCCGCTTTCCTCCGAAGCCAGATTAATCAGCTCTTTATCATAGAAATCGATGCCTAACCTGGCTGCCAATTTTTCTCCGATCTCTTTTCCGCCACTGCCCAACTGACGGCCGATATTGATGACATAATTACCATTCATAGTACTTTTGTATATTGGTTCAATAGCAAACATACACATTATTTCCGAAAGAAGAAAATAAATAATGTACCAATATACAGAGTGCCGCATTTCTTATCAATTGGTAACTTTTATCCATTTTCAGAGTCGTATCTTTGCAGCCGCAAAAAAATAAACATTGTTTTTATGAAGGACAGCATTGACTTCGGAAATATGGAAATTCCGAGACTATTCAGGAAATTATTGATTCCAACAGTACTTGGAATGGTCTTTTCCGCCGTGTTTGTAATCACCGACGGTATATTTGTCGGTAAAGGTATAGGCAGTGATGCCCTGGCAGCGGTCAACATCACGGCTCCGCTATTTATGATAACCACCGGCATCGGACTGATGTTTGGAGTGGGCGCATCTGTTGTAGCTTCCATTCACCTGTCACAAGGTAAACGAAAAGTTGCGAGTATCAACATCACACAGGCACTTGCCTTTTCGGCCTTACTTATTCTAGTGCTATCGGCACTCTGCTGCTATTTCGCAGAGCCTATCGGCCGATTACTCGGCAGCTCGGAACGGTTGTTGCCTCTAGTGGTGGAGTATATGAATTGGTACGTACCTTTCCTCGTATTCTACCTGCTCCTAAGCGCCGGCATGTTTTACATCCGCCTGGACGGATCGCCCAACTATGCCATGATGTGCAACGCCGTATCGGCCATTATCAATATCATACTCGATTATGTCTTTATTTTCCAATTGGGCTGGGGAATGATGGGAGCTGCTTTTGCCACCAGCCTGGGCACTATGGTCGGCGGATTGATGACACTCATTTATCTCCTCCGTTTTTCCCGTAACGTAGGTATTTACCGTATCAAGCTGAGCTGGAAAAGCATGCGGCTTACCTGCCGTAACATCGGCTACATGATCAGGCTGGGATCTTCCGCCTTTATCAGCGAGGCATCCATTGCCAGCATGATGTTCCTGGGGAATTATGTATTTATCAGCCATTTGGGAGAAAGCGGTGTAGCCGCATTCAGCATTGTATGTTACTTCTTTCCTATCATTTTTATGGTATACAATGCCATCGCCCAATCGGCACAACCCATCATCAGCTATAATTTCGGACAACAGAACCCGGGACGAGTCGCACGTACCATCCGGTTGGCATTGAAGACAGCTTTAGGCTGCGGCATTTTTTTCTTTGCCGCCACTCTGGTATTCAATCACCAGATAGTCGGGCTGTTTATCGATAAAAGCTACCAAGCCTATGATATTGCGGTAAACGGTATTCCTTACTTTGCAGTCGGCTATCTGTTTTTTGCGCTCAACATAGTGGGCATCGGCTATTATCAAAGTATCGAACGTGCCCGGCGCGCCACTGTCATCACCCTTTTCCGGGGAACATTGTTCATGCTGGCAGGTTTCCTGCTCTTGCCTCCGGTGCTGGGAGTAAGGGGCATTTGGCTGGCCGTTCCTTTGGCCGAACTGCTGACCTTATTGCTTATTATCGGAATTTACCTGAAGGACTCTTTCGCCGTTCGCCGATGATACGTATCTTTGCATCATTCAAACAGATGCAAAGAGTCTTATGGAAACATTTATTGAAAAGTTCAGAAACAGCTATCATCTTTCAGAAAACGACACGCAAACCCTGCTCAGCTATATGGAGGAGATCCGTTTCAAAAAGAAAGAAGTCATCGTCCATGAAGGCTCCAAAAACGGAAATCTGTATCTGATAAAGCAGGGCATCTGGCGTGCCCATTATCTGAAAGATGGAGTGGATACTACCATTTGGTTTGCCGGTGCAGGCGAAGCTGCCTTTTCGGTATGGGGATATGTGGAAAATACTGCATCGCACATCACGATTGAAGTCATGTGCGATAGCATAGCCTACTGTATTCCGGGATCAACCCTGAACAATCTTTATGCTTCATCGCTCGGACTCGCCAACCTGGGACGGCAACTGATGGAACGGCAACTACTCAGCCTCGAAAACTGGCTGATCAGCGCCGGAAGCCCCAAAGCTAAAGAACGTTATCTGACTCTTATCAAAGAACATCCCGAACTATTACAAAATGTGCCTTTAAAGCATATAGCCTCTTATTTGTGGATTACACCACAGTCGCTGAGCAGAATCCGGAGAGAAATGACAATGTAATTTCGGAGCTTGACACAGCGACAGAGCGGGTGAAGACCTCAACAGAGGCTTTGCCATCCTCCTCTTTCCATATTTCTCTCGTTATACCAATCATTCGCTCCATTTAGTCCTCAATCTCTTTCCTTTCTATCTCTTTTTAGTTACCTTTGTAAGGAACCGAATATGAGTTGCACAACTGGTATACGACGAGTTGTACAACTGGTAACGTACAAGTTGTGTAACCGGTACATCGAATCATATTAACCTTTCATACAAAGCACTATGGGACTCATTTATTTAGTCAGAAAGAAAAAGTTCAGAACAGCCGAAGGGATCAGAGAACTCTATTTTGCCATCCAGCGGAAACTTCAGAAAAGAGGTGGCAAGAACGAAGAAGACCTTGCCGAAATCCTTTCGGCAAACAGTTCACGAAGCAAAGGGGAAGTATTGAGCATCCTCACCGATCTGCCGGACGTGATAGAAGAGATATTGAAAAATGGAGAATCCGTATCCATCAGAGGGTTGGGATCGTTTCATGCCTCCATTACAAGCAATGGCTTCGAGCATCCGGAAGATGTATTGCCTCACGAGGTACGGGTATCCAAAGTATATTTCATTGCCGACCGCAAGTTTACCCAACGTGTCAGCCGGATGAAATTCTTTCGCTACCCACTATCCAAATATTTCCCAAAGGACTTGTTACGACCCGAAACAATCAGGGAAGAAGAGACTCGGGAAGAGGAACCGGAGTTCATTCCTGACGATAACGAATGAAACGGATACCGCATAAAAGACATGGAGCTTGTCCGGCATCTCTGCCCGATCAAAAGAGGAATCTGATACACCCCATTACAGACAGATGACAGCAGCCCTCCGGATTCATGAGTAAACTGACGAACCGACTTGAACTTCAGGCCTGCGTCATCCGGTGGTCTGCGGCAAAGGAGACCGGTCCGGGACAAGCTCTCTGTCTCGTTCCCGAACCGGTTTATCAAAAGACATATCCCAGATTTACATAAAATCCCACCTTATGAGATCTGCTGGAGTATCCCAAAGAAGCCTCGAGCGGACCGAACAGACTATCGTAACCATATCCCACACTACCGCCCCAAACCGGTTTTGCTCCCCAGATATCAAAAAAGTTATCATTCCGGAAAGCCACGTTTCCGGTAAAGGTGACATAGTTCTTGCTACCGATACGCTGCCGCAACTTCAGGCTTGTCACCAGAACAGAGTTGTCCACAATCTCCAGATTCGTGATGCCGGCAAAAGGAAGTTGTTGAGGCAGATAGTGCCCGAAATTCTCGCCTCCCATGGCATTCAGATACGGATAAGGTATATTTTTACCGATAAGCACCCGCCCATACAAAGAGGGAATCAGGGCAAAACGATCGGTCAGTGAAAAGACACCGGCCCATGATGCCGCAAGGGCAGAGAAGGGAGCATGGCCTTTATAATGTGTCAGATTATCGGTATAGAGCGAGTAGCGTCCCTGCACATCGGTCCCCTTGGAAGGGAAATATCCCTTGTTGTACGTATTGTAATGCAACTGTGCAAAATAGCTGAAGAAGTGTTGGGGCTTCACCTCCAGACGCTGCCCGCCGGTGTTGTAAAGAAAGTCTTTATACTTAAAGAACTCAAAATTCAGCCCGGCGCCAAAGCGCAGGTTGCGAAACCATACATCCGAGAATCCAAACTCACCCGAATGATACTTATAAGTAGTATTATAGGAACGCCTTCCGTGATCGTAGATATTGATATCGTTGTACTCAAACTGATAAGCAAAATTGAAATTGCGCATCTGCATCGGTGCCAATGTATATTCGACCCGGGCGAGATAACGTTTTCCCAGCCTTCCCGTCACCGAAACCCACGAAGGAACACGCGTATCGAGCCGGCTCCTGACGTTCAACAGAAGCGAGGCAATCTCTTCCGAATCAAAACGGATACCCAGATTAAGATTACGTTCATACTTCTCTTCCAGGATGAAGTGCAACTGATATCCCTGAGGGGTGTCGGTCAGTTTATAGCTGACATTGGAGTAAGCCTGACTGCCGCGCAAGGTGGTCAGAGCTTCATAAAGCTGTTCCATACGCATCTTGCTGTTTTCCTTCAGGTGACAGCGATGCATGATCCATTTCTTGTCACTATCCTCGATGCCGTCAAAAGTGATCTCCTTAACAAAAATGTCTTTCGAAGCCCACAATGAACTGAACGGACCATGACGCGGGGCAACATAGTTCTCAGGCAGTCCTATTTCCTTCTTCAGCTTTTGCAAAGCGGTCCACTGTTCACGGGCAGCCTCTTCGCCCCGGTTCACCAAAGTATCGAGCGCGGGAATATTGAAACTTGCAGCAGAATACCCTTTCACATCCACCTTGATATAGACAGTGGCCAGTTTGATATTCTCTTCGTATCGGGTCTGCCCGGTCAGATTGATAATCTGATTGAAGATTTCACTGAGGTTGTTCAGTTCATCGGCAGTGCGGAGATCATTCTGCACATCGACACCGATAATGACATCAGCTCCCATGGCACGGGCTATGTTGGTCGGGAAATTATTTTTCATGCCACCGTCCACAAGAATCTTATCACCCAGGCGCACCGGAGTGAATACGCCGGGAATAGCCATACTGGCGCGCATGGCGGTAGCCAACACTCCGTTATGAAATACAACTTCATCTCCGTTTACTATATTCTCCGAAACACAGGCAAACGGGATAGGCAGTTTATTGAAGTTGATGGAGTCGTGATAACCGACTGTCAGTTCCGAAAAAAGATTGGCCAGATTCTGGCCTTTGATAACGCCTCCGAACACATTGGCCTTCAGATTCTTCTTTAAAGGAACAGAGAGGACGTAGGTTTCCGAGTTCTGACGTTCGGTCATGGTCTGGTCTTCCCAACTGATACGGTCGCTGAGCAAGAGAGGCCAATTCTGATGATTGACCATGCTATCGAGCTGATGGGGAGTATAACCGATGGAATAAAGCCCGCCGATGATGGACCCCATACTGGTTCCGACAATATAATCGATAGGGATACCTGCTTCTTCAATCACTTTCAGAGCGCCGATGTGGGCCACTCCCTTGGCACCTCCACCACTCAAGACCACAGCAACACTCTTACGCTGCTGGGCATGTACAGGTGAGAAAACAAACAGACTGATACACAGGATAAGGACAAAACAGATTCGCTTTTTCATGACTACTACATTGGTTTCTGATCATTACAGATAAAAGACAAATGCCGACTGCAATTTGTTTAGCCCACCGGCATGAAAGTAGTCAATCCTTATTTTTGCTTCAACCGTAAGAATAGAATAAGGTGTGCATGAAGGAAGACGGTCCGCATGGTATACGCCGCAACGTTCTCCGGCAGTTGCCACCGAAGTCAGGCAGCCTGTCTGCCATGGATACGGAACAAGCGGAACTGCCACCACAACATCCCTGCCGAGATCAGACTGGCTATCAAGTCGGAAACAGGCATACTTACCCATACGCCTGTCTGACCGAAATACCGGGGCAGGATCAACAGACAGGGAATCAGTATCAGCACCTGACGGGTGATAGACAGAAAGATAGCTTTACTCGCCATCCCGATGCTTTGAAAGAAGTTCGACGTCACCATCTGGAACCCGACTATCGGGAAAAACAGCACCACAATCCGAAGTCCTTCGGCCGACTGACGGATCAATTCTTCGTGGGAAGTAAAGATAGATACGGCCAAGCCGGGGATCAACATTCCCATCAGGAAACCCGTAGTTGTTACAATGGTGGCTCCGTAAATGGTAAGCTTCAACACACGGGTCACCCGGGGATAGAGCCGGGCGCCGAAATTATATCCGGCTATGGGCTGCATCCCTTGGTTCAGCCCCATCACAATCATCACAAACAAGAAAACAAGACGATTGACAATACCAAACGCACCGATAGCAAGATCTCCGCCATATTTTTTTCAACCCCTGGTTAATCAGGATTACGATAAAACACGACGCAAGGTTCATCAGGAAAGGAGCCATACCGATGGCGAGCGAGTCGAATACGATTTTCCGTTTCAACCGGAAAATGCCCCGATGAAAATGGAGCAACTCTTCCTTATTGCTGAATAGCCTGAACTGCCACATCAGAGAAATGACCTGTGCCAGGATAGTGGCTATGGCTGCTCCTTGAATGCCCCAGCCGAAGCCGTAAATAAACAGAGGATCGAGAATCGTATTGATAACCACTGTAGCAATAGTGGCATACATTGCCTTTTGCGGATGACCGGCCGAACGAAGCACGGCATTCAGTCCCAGGTAAAGATGGGTAATGACATTACCATAAAGGATCACCTTCATATAATCGCGGGCATACCCCACAGTTTCGTCGCTGCCTACCGAAAAAATAAAGGATAGGATCGAAGAAAAATAAGGGTAAGTATCGTAAAAGCAAGCCCGATGATGATATTCAGCACCAATACATTTCCCAGCACACGTTGCGCCGTATCGTAATCTTTTTGTCCCAGCTTTACCGAAACCAGCGTGGCAGCCCCCACTCCGACCAGCGAACCGAAAGCCGCCGCAAGATTCATCAGCGGAAATGTCAGAGCAAGCCCCGAAATAGCCATCGGACCAACCCCGTGACCAATAAAAATGCTGTCTACCATGTTGTAAAGTGAAGATGCGGTCATAGCGATAATAGCCGGAATGGCATACTGCATCAAGAGTTTTCCAATCTTTTCGGTGCCCAGCGCAGTGGGCGTCTTTTGTCCTGTCATACCTATTATTTTGAGGGTGCAAAGATACAAATCTATTTAGAATTAAAGGTGAAGAATAAAGAATAAGAGTTACAATGCCGTATTTCTAAGAAAAGTTTCGTATTTTTTGCCTCCAAAATTGAGTTAATATCTAACGAAATGAACATATTAGAACTAAGTGAACAGGAAATCATCCGACGTAACAGTCTGAATGAACTTCGCGCGATGGGCATCGAACCCTATCCCGCAGCAGAGTATGTAACCAATGCTTTCTCAACTGATATTAAAGCCGAATTCAAAGATGACGAGACACCCCGCCAGGTATCCGTAGCCGGTCGCATGATGAGCCGCCGCATAATGGGTAAAGCCTCTTTCATTGAATTGCAGGACTCTAAAGGCCGCATCCAGGTATATATCACCCGTGATGACATCTGCCCGGGAGAAGACAAGGAAATGTACAACACTGTGTTCAAACGCCTGCTCGACTTAGGCGACTTCATCGGAATCGAAGGCTTCGTATTCCGCACACAGATGGGCGAAATCAGTATCCATGCACAAAAGCTGACGGTACTCGCCAAATCGATCAAACCACTGCCTATTGTTAAATACAAAGACGGCGTAACTTACGACTCTTTTGAAGATCCTGAATTGCGTTACCGCCAGCGCTATGTCGACCTGGCTGTCAACGAAGGCGTTAAAGATATTTTCATCAAACGCAGCAAAGTATACAGTTCCATGCGCGAATACTTCAACTCAAAGGGATACATGGAAGTGGAAACTCCGATCCTGCAGGCCATTGCCGGAGGAGCAGCCGCGCGTCCGTTCATGACTCACCACAATGCTTTGGATATTCCTTTATACATGCGAATCGCCAGTGAGCTTTACCTGAAACGCCTTATTGTCGGCGGTTTTGAAGGTGTATACGAGATCGGTAAAAACTTCCGTAACGAAGGTATGGACCGTACACACAATCCAGAATTCACCTGTATGGAGATATATGTAGCCTACAAAGACTACAACTGGATGATGGAATTTACTGAAAAAATGATCGAAAAGATCTGTCTGGACGTAAACGGTACTACCGAAGTAAAAGTAGGCGACAACATCATCAATTTCAAAGCGCCCTATAAGCGTGTCACTATGCTGGGAGCCATCAAAGAGCACACCGGTTACGATCTGACAGGAATGAATGAAGAGCAGATTCGCGAAGTTTGCAAGAAACTGAACATGGAAATCGATGATACGATGGGTAAAGGTAAACTGATCGATGAGATCTTCGGTGAGTTCTGCGAAGGCACTTATATACAGCCTACATTCATCACGGATTACCCGATCGAGATGTCTCCTCTGACCAAGAAGCATCGTGACAACCCTGAACTGACAGAACGTTTCGAGTTGATGGTAAACGGTAAAGAGTTGTGTAACGCATATTCTGAGTTGAACGATCCGATCGACCAGTTGGAACGTTTCGAAGACCAGATGAAACTGAGCGAAAAGGGAGATGATGAAGCGATGATCATCGATAAGGACTTCGTCCGTGCATTGGAATATGGTATGCCTCCTACTTCGGGTATGGGTATCGGTATGGACCGTCTGACTATGCTGATGACCGGTCAGTCGACCATTCAGGAAGTATTGTTCTTCCCGCAGATGCGTCCGGAGAAAGTCGTACCGAAAGACAGTGCTTCCAAATTTATGGAACTGGGCATTGCCGAAGAGTGGGTACCTGTCATCCAGAAAGCAGGATACAATCAGGTGGCCGACATGAAAGAGGTTAATCCGCAGAAATTCCACCAGGATATTTGTGGCATCAACAAGAAATACAAATTGGAACTGACCAATCCGTCAGTTAACGATGTAGCCGAGTGGATACAGAAAATTAAATAAATTAAGAATGAAGAATGGCGATGAGGAGCCGGAGCATTTGACCTCCGGCCTTCCCTGCACCATTCTTCATTCTTCATTTTTAATTCTTAATTTATAGAAATGAAATTACCCGGTAAGATAGCGATAATGGGCGGAGGAAGCTGGGCTACAGCCATCGCAAAGATGTGTCTGGCTCAGGAAGAGTCTATCAATTGGTATATGCGGCGCGACGACCGCATCGCCGATTTCAAACGGCTCGGGCATAATCCAGCCTATCTGACAGGCGTAAAGTTCGACATGAAGCGCATCAATTTCAGCTCCAACATCAACGATGTGGTGAAAGAGTCTGATACGCTAATCTTCGTCACCCCTTCTCCATATCTGAAAGCTCACCTGAAAAAGCTGAAAACACGGATCAGAGACAAGTTCATTATTACCGCTATCAAAGGTATTGTCCCCGATGACAATCTGATTGTCTCGGAATACTTTAACAAGGAATATGGCGTTCCTCCCGAAAATATTGCCGTACTGGCCGGTCCATGTCATGCCGAAGAAGTGGCTCTGGAACGTCTCTCTTATCTCACCATCGCTTGTCCGGACAAGGATAAAGCACGCGTTTTTGCCCGCCGACTGGGCAGCAGTTTCATCAAGACTTCTGTTAGCGATGACGTGATAGGAATTGAATACAGTTCCGTACTGAAAAATGTATATGCCATAGCAGCAGGCATCTGTAGCGGTTTGAAATATGGAGACAACTTCCAGGCCGTACTGATATCAAACGCTATCCAAGAGATGAATCGCTTCTTAAATACGGTACATCCGATAAACAGAAACGTAGATGAATCTGTTTATCTGGGTGATTTGTTGGTGACCGGCTACTCTAACTTCAGCCGTAACCGTACGTTTGGTACCATGATCGGTAAGGGATACTCTGTAAAAAGTGCCCAAATCGAAATGGAGATGATAGCGGAAGGATATTATGGAACAAAGTGTATTAAGGAAATCAATAAACATCATCACGTAAATATGCCGATACTGGATGCTGTATACAACATCTTATATGAGCGCATATCTCCGATGATTGAAATAAAATTGCTGACTGACTCGTTTAGATAAACAAGAAAGCAGACAAATAACTCTTTAACTCCTAAATAAAGAAAGATATGATTAGTTTGAACATTGAAAAAACTTTTGGATTCATTTCCAAGGAATCGGTTTCTGCCTACGAAGCTCAGGTAAAAGCCGCACAGGAAGCGCTGGAAAACGGCACTGGTAAAGGTAACGACTTTCTGGGGTGGTTGCATCTGCCCTCTTCTATCAGTAAAGAGCACCTGGCCGACCTGAAAGCTACCGCACAAGTATTGAGAGACAATTGTGAGGTAGTGATCGTAGCCGGTATCGGAGGAAGTTACCTGGGTGCCCGTGCGGTGATCGAGGCATTGTCAAACAGCTTCACTTGGTTACAGGAAAAGAAAACAGCACCGGTCATGATTTATGCCGGCCACAATATTGGTGAAGATTATCTGTACGAACTGACTGAGTTTCTGAAAGATAAAAAATTCGGTGTAATCAATATCTCTAAATCCGGTACAACTACAGAGACCGCTCTGGCATTCCGCCTGCTGAAGAAACAGTGTGAAGATCAACGCGGCAAAGAGATGGCAAAGAAAGTAATCGTAGCCGTTACAGATGCCAAGAAAGGTGCGGCACGCGTTACTGCAGATAAAGAAGGATACAAATCTTTCATTATCCCTGACAATGTAGGAGGACGTTTTTCCGTGTTGACTCCGGTAGGTTTATTGCCCATTGCAGTAGCCGGATTCGATATCGAGCAACTGGTAAACGGTGCTGCCGACATGGAGAAAGCTTGTGGAGCCGATGTTCCTTTCGCAGAAAACCCTGCAGCGATTTATGCCGCTACTCGTAACGAGTTATACAAGAACGGCAAGAAGATAGAGATTCTTGTTAATTTCTGCCCGAAGCTTCACTACGTAAGCGAATGGTGGAAACAACTTTACGGAGAATCTGAAGGAAAAGATAATAAAGGTATCTTCCCGGCAGCAGTCGATTTCTCTACAGACCTGCACTCGATGGGTCAGTGGATTCAGGAAGGTGAACGCACAATCTTCGAAACAGTGATCTCTGTAGACAAAGTGAACCATAAGTTAGAAGTACCTTCGGATGAAGCTAACCTGGATGGCTTAAACTTCCTGGCCGGCAAGCGCGTAGACGAAGTAAACAAAATGGCCGAATTGGGAACCCAATTGGCTCACGTAGACGGAGGAGTTCCCAATATGCGTATCGTGATTCCGGAACTGAGCGAATTCAGCATCGGACAATTACTCTATTTCTTCGAAAAAGCTTGCGGTATCAGCGGCTATCTGCTGGGCGTAAATCCGTTCAACCAGCCGGGTGTAGAAGCATACAAAAAGAACATGTTTGCTTTACTGAACAAACCCGGATACGAAGAAGAATCAAAAGCTATTCAGGCAAGACTGTAAGAGCCCAATAAAACAAGTATATAATAGAAAAGAGCGGTACTATCGGAAGTATCGCTCTTTTCTATTATATACCGATCCGTCAGATCAATCGTCTTGTTTATCGGAAGTTTTGATTTCCAATTCATACTTGGCCCCTTCACAATTAACAGGTTTGGAGAAAAGGTAGAATTTAAGTTTCACTCCATCTTCGGTCACTTGCTGCACCTTTGCCCTGATACCTATTTGAGTCTGAGAAACTCCATCCTTAAACCCTAACTTGCCATTATCCTTATCCGTAAACTCTTTATCATCACTGAGCGTCTCTTCCGGCAAATCATTAAAATCAATCTCCACAGCAGTCTCTTTACTACCCGGAGTTTCCTCTTTTACCAGAAACGTATTCAACTCCTCTCCATTGCCGTCCAGTTTTAACGAAATTTCGAGTTCATCATCTACTTTGAGAGGAGGTAAGGCCTCCATTTGCCGGGTATAATCCATCTCTCCGTCATTGACGTACAGTCCCTGCATTTCGATCGTAGGACTTGGAACAGAATCTTTGCAAGCGGTAGTCAGCAAGCATAACGACAGTAAAGGGAAAAATAGTTTTTTCATGCAATCATATCACTTAATAGATTTTGCAAAAATACATATTCTGTTCGATTCACCAAAATAATCGTATCTTTGCACTCCAAATCAATAGGTATATATCATGTTTCAGGAAGCAATTGCGCAATATCTCAAGCAAAATCATTATGAATCTATCCAACTGAAATCCGTGCTTTTCGATATGGACGGCGTACTTTTCGACTCCATGCCTTATCATGCCGAAGCATGGCACAAGACCATGAAGGCCCATGGGCTGAATTTAAGTCGGGAAGAAGCTTACATGCACGAAGGCCGTACGGGGGCCGGAACTATCAACATCGTATGTCAACGTCAATTGGGACGTGACGCCACTCAAGAAGAAATAGAGAGTATTTATCTCGAAAAGAGCATCGAATTCAACAAGCATCCCCAAGCCGAACGCATGCCGGGTGCATGGGAATTACTACAAAAAATCAAAACGGAAGGTATCATCCCGACCGTGGTTACCGGTTCCGGACAAGCCTCACTGCTGGATAGACTCGAGCATAACTTTCCGGGAATGTTTCGTCAGGAATTGATGGTGACTGCCTTCGATGTCAAATACGGAAAGCCGAATCCGGAACCCTATCTGATGGCATTGGAAAAAGGAGGATTGAAACCTAATGAAGCTATTGTGATCGAAAATGCCCCTTTAGGTGTAGAAGCCGGACATAAAGCCGGAATATTCACCATTGCTGTCAACACCGGACCTCTGAACGGGGAAATACTGCTGAATGCCGGTGCCGATTTATTATTCCCTTCAATGCAATCCTTATGTGAATCCTGGGAGAAATTAGTCCGGCTCCTACATTAATTGGTCAATAAAACTAAAATGGCTGATAATTGTTTAATTATCAGCCATTTCTTTGTACTCCCGAAGGGAATCAAACCCTTATCTTAGGTACCGGAAACCTACATTCTATTCGTTGAACTACAGGAGCATTGTTTTTATGCGACGACAAAAGTATAAAAAATCTTCGCATTTTCCTAATGATTCACCTTTTTTTGTAGTATTCATCTACCGAACGCTATATTATCAAATATTATTTTGCAACTCTTATGCTATATAAAACGATCAATTTGATAACATTTTAGCCTATTATTCATACAGATATAGATATTATTCATATCTTTGCCGACAAATAACAATCAATAAACCTATGAGTTACCTAATAAAACCTCAGAATTATAAACCTTTGCTTGACCTGAAACAGACAGAACTGGGCATCAAACAAATTAAAGAGTTCTTCCAGTTGAATCTTTCTTCGGAGCTGCGTCTGCGCCGTGTCACAGCCCCACTCTTCGTACTCAAAGGAATGGGTATCAATGATGACCTGAACGGTATAGAACGTCCTGTCTCATTTCCCATCAAGGATCTGGGCGATGCACAAGCGGAAGTAGTACACTCACTCGCTAAATGGAAGCGCCTGACCTTGGCAGATTATCACATTGAACCGGGTTATGGTATTTATACGGACATGAATGCCATCCGCTCGGACGAAGAACTGGGCAATCTGCATTCACTTTATGTAGACCAGTGGGACTGGGAACGGGTAATTACTGCCGAAGACCGTAATGCCGACTTCTTAAAAGAGATCGTAAACCGCATTTATGCCGCTATGATCCGTACGGAATATATGGTGTACGAAATGTACCCGCAAATCAAACCTTGCCTGCCACAGAAGTTGCACTTTATCCATTCGGAAGAATTACGCCAGTTGTATCCCGATATGGAACCTAAATGCCGCGAACATGCCATCTGTAAAAAGTATGGAGCCGTATTTATCATCGGCATCGGTTGCAAGCTGAGTGATGGCAAAAAACATGACGGACGCGCCCCGGACTATGACGACTATACCAGCAAAGGGTTGAACGACCTACCCGGACTGAACGGTGACCTGTTGCTCTGGGACGATGTGCTGCAACGCTCCATTGAGTTGTCTTCTATGGGTATCCGTGTAGACAAAGAGGCTCTTTTACGCCAGGTGAAGCAAGAGAATCAGGAACAAAGACTGGAACTCTATTTCCATAAAAGATTATTGAATGATACGCTTCCACTCTCTATCGGCGGCGGTATCGGACAATCGCGTTTGTGCATGTTCTACTTACGCAAAGCTCATATCGGCGAGATTCAGGCAAGTATCTGGCCGGAAGAAATGCGTCGTGAATGTACAGCCCTTAATATACACCTTATTTAATAGCCTATGAACGTACAAATAGAAGAGAGCTGGAAAACTCATTTAGAACCAGAATTTGAGAAGGATTATTTCCGCACACTGACTGAATTTGTCAGAAGTGAATATAGCCAGTATCAGATCTTTCCCCCGGGAAAGTTGATATTCAATGCATTCAATTTATGTCCGTTTGATAAAGTAAAAGTAGTCATTATCGGTCAGGACCCCTACCATGGTCCCGGTCAGGCACACGGCCTTTGTTTCTCGGTGAATGACGGAGTAGCCTTTCCGCCTTCTCTGGTGAACATTTTCAAAGAAATAAAAGAAGATATCGGCACGCCAGCCCCGTCCACCGGTAACCTGACAAGATGGGCCGAACAGGGTGTCCTGTTACTGAACGCCACCCTGACAGTACGCGCCCACCAGGCCGGTTCGCACCAACGTCGCGGTTGGGAAGAGTTTACAGATGCTGCCATCCGTGTCCTGGCCGAAGAAAGAGAAAATCTGGTATTCATCCTTTGGGGAAGTTATGCACAGAAGAAAGGTGCCTTCATTGACCGTAACAAGCATTTGGTACTCAGTTCGGCACATCCTTCTCCCCTCTCTGCCTACAATGGCTTCTTTGGGAATAAGCATTTCAGTAAAACAAACGAATACCTGAAAGCCCATGGAAAAACAGAAATAAACTGGTAAACAGAGCAAACTATCAAACGATAGTCGATAAACAGCCGGCAATTTATGCTATAGAAATTTTAAGCATAAATTGCCGGCTGTTTATCGTTCGTCCATCAGATATTTAATACCACTGAATATTACTTTGAGTCTGACTTCTCTTATCCCACTTCAAGTCACGCAGGATACTTGCCGTAGCCCGAATCGTAAAATTATAATAGCGATAGCGGCCGAAAGGCGAAATACTGGCAGACATATTGAAACAATGCAAATCACGTGTAATCGTGCAAGAAGTCTGAGTGATCTCCTTTGCCTCGAAATCATATCCGGAATTGAATGTAAACGACCAATTATTGGAAATCTTCAGGTTACCCGACATGTTGATATTTTGCGTATACTTAAACGGATAACGCATCGTATTACGATTGATCGGCTTACTGCGATCCTCGGAAATACGGAACGAATAGTTCACATTCAGCGACCATGGCATCTTAAATACCTGATAACCGTCACGATCCGCCTGTGCTTTTTCTACCCTCTTCTCAGTAACCGCTTCGTCACCGGTAGAATTTCCTTTTTCTTCGTCGACACCGTCCTTTTTCTTCTTTTGATCGTTATCCTTATCTTTCCCGAACAACTTCTTCCAGGTATCATTATTGAATGTATAGTTGATGGAAGATCCCCATCCCTGGAAACGCCCGAAGCGGCCATAAGACCATTCGGTGCGGTCACCCACTATTACATTACCCGACTTATCGAATGTATAGGCATAGGTTGCGAATACCGCGTTCATATTCAGCGTATAGTTATTAAACTTCTTGAACTTCATACGCAAACGCATATTCAGGTTACTCCATGGTTGCTTCTTTGCAGCCATATTATAAGAAAGATTGAAACCGATTTCATCAATCAAACTGACTTTCACAAGAGAGTCTTTCTTGTTACGGTATTTCATCTCCAAGTTGTTCGACACATCAAAACTAACCGTTCCGGACTTTTCACGCGGAGCTGTACCAAACTGCTGACTGGAATAAGGCGAGTAATACTGATCATTACCGTCTGCATCACGATAATATTCCCAGAATTGCCCGAAACTTGGAGAGCCATTCAATGAAATCTGCGGGGTAAAGACATGGCGAATCTGTATCTCTTTTTTCTTCATAAACAGCGGCTGGTACATACCATACATCTTGGTACTTAAAGCCAGGCTGGCCGAATAGTTGAACACCCGATAAAATCCATGAATCGTATCGCCGGGGTGTGTATCCCATTTCCGGGTAGTTTCGTCATAGCTCTTCATCACCTTACGGGTATACCAACGTTCAGTGTAATTAAATGAAGGTACCACCTGCAAATACTTGAAAAGAGTGAAAGTTGCCTGTACCGGGATGTTATGCTGCATTGCATTCTCCCATTCCCTGAAACCGGCTTTAAACAAACGGTCGTCTTTTGTCTTCAGGCTGTTGGTCAAACGTCCCGAATAACGCAATGAGATCTTTTCGTACCAACGCTCCTCACCTACCGCACGTTTACGCTTAAAAGGGAAAATAGTACTCAGAGTAATATTCAAGTCAGGCAGGGTGACAGCAATAGAAGAGTCACGCATGGTTTGCGCTATGTTGAAAGTACCCGCGAGTGTCAGCTTCTGATCCGGGAAACTACGAGAGTAGCTTACACTCGAAGTTTTTGTATTCTGGGTCATCAACTGAGAATTATAGAGGTTGTTGATATTGGTACGTTCGTAACTACTGGTAGCGAAGTTTACACTTGCCGAGAAAGTGCTGTTGGGACTCGCCTTCTGGTCTTGCCGGTGATTCCACACAATCTTGAAGTCTTTAGCAACCGAATAGTCCGGCATACCTTTATCCCCAAGTTTGGTTACCTGATAGCCGGCCTGTAACGAACCGGAATATTTATAACGCTTGTTATAATTGGTTTCCATATTGGCGGCCCATGAACCTTTGGTAAAAATATCGGCAGTCAGCTTGAGGTCCATCAGATCACTGACAGCAAAATAGTAACCACCACCGGTCAAACCGAAACCACGGCTGGAGTCATCCATATAACTCGGCATGACAAAGCCCGAAGAATAGCTGCTGGAAAACGGAAAGAAGAAAAACGGTACGGCCAAAGGCAACGGTACATCTTCCACTACCAGATAAGCAGGCCCCGTTACCACATTTTTCTTAGGACGGACCTTGGCTTTGGTCAACTGCATATAGAAGTGCGGATGATCGTGGTGGTCGCAGGTCGTATATCGTCCATTCTCCATGAACAGTTCATCATTTGCGCCTTTCTTCGCATTGTTACCTACCACGTAGCCTTCCCCCTGCTGGGTAACGACGTTATTGATAAATCCTTTTTTACTCTTGAAGTTATACCGGATAGCCTTCGTTTCATAAGGAGTCTCTCCATCCTTAAACACCGGTTTCCCCTTCTCCACTCCCACAGAGTCGATCACTCCACGGGCATAGACCGTACTGCTGTCCATGTTCATGGTGATAATTTCGGCTCCCAGCTCGATATTCTCGTAGTTCACCTTTCCATCTCCATACAAATGGGCAAATCCTCCTTGTGTAAAGACAATAGAGTCATTGGCAGAATATACAACGGGAGCGTCCAGGGGTTGTTTCTTTTTCTTCACCGATTCCGCCGACAATGTATCGGCCTTCAATACATTGGCTTTCAATGTATCGTTTTTCAGTGTGTCGACTCTCAGTGAATCGTTCTTAGGGGGTGAATAGACCACCGGCCCTTTCAACTCCCTGACACGGCGACGCTGAGCCATAGCTTCGTACGGAAGCATCAGGAGGATCAACAGTAGTATGGATGATATTATCGTATTTGCTTTCAATGGCGTCATTAACTAATAGAGTTTACGCTTGAAGGGGCAAAAGTACACAATCTTCACCAAATATACTTGAGAATCTTCATTTTTAATTCTTTTTTAGGCACTAAAGAAATAGCTTACACCAATTGTTAAAACGTTGCAAACCTTCATCTCCATACTTGGCGATGCTCTTACGAGCCCCCTCCACAGTTTTCTCACGGTCGAGATGGGTTTTCGAAAAAAACTTGTCGGCAAAGCAAATCACTTGTTCTTCCATACTCACCGGCAACATTTCGCGATGGGGGACAGGAAGTTTTTGATCCATAATATCTTTCAGTGAAAGTCCCGCCCCGGTATGCCGTTCACAGACTAATGCGTGTCGGGGGAAACCTTCCTTACGGACAAGTCCGGCTCCGAGATATCCATGACAAATGTAAGGTTCCGTCCCAAAACATTGAATACCCGGAGCATGTGTCAGGAAGATACCAATATCATGCAGCATGGCGGCTTCTTCCAGAAAGACAGTATCCAGATTCAGTTCCGGATGTTTTACGGCGATCCATAGAACTTTATCAGCCACCGACCGGCTATGCACGTTCAAAATATGTTTCAGTTCATTATCCTGAGGATAATATTTGTCTATCAAATCAAGCACTTTCATATTCTATTATTCATTAATTCAAAAACCACTTGCCATTGGTTTCCGGAATGGAACCCCTTCATAAGCCAAGTGTGTTCGATTGGTTTCTTAAGCACATTTCTTTCCTTCTTTACCCCTCTTTCCCGGCCTTGTTTAGTGGGCCCGGGTTCGTGTACCCATCAGCTCGGATACCCGAGCCCGCTAGATGAACAAGTCAAAAGTCGTTAATACTCCCATTCAGGCTTATCCAAGAGGGCAAACCGGCTAAACAAATTAACTTCTCCCACATAGAAAACAAGTCATGAATGACGAAGGTTCCTGCCAAAGGCAAAGATAACAACTGTTTTTTAATATGGAATGAAGATAATCAAAAGAATTGATTGTATATTTGTGCATTTCATAGTAACCCAGAAAATGGATCTGATATCATATTAAAAACAATCCAATATTTATTCCTATGACAAAACCTTCTTACAAACAGTGGATAGCAGCCTGTACTCTCACGAGTACATTGCTATTGGGAGCTTGCGGTCCCGCTCCCGTTACCAGAGACGCATCAATCGTACCGTTGCCTAACCAAATTCAACAATCCGGCAACGCTTTTGTACTAACCCCGAACACTACAATCGGTACCACCGACCCGGAATTACAGCCAGCCGCCCAATACCTGAAAGAAATTCTTTCGGCCGCCACGGGCTACGACCTTCAGGTTAAAGAGGGCAAGGGGACAATCACTCTTGCGAAAGCCAACATCGAAGGAAAAGAAGGTGCCTATACACTTTCGGCAAAATCAGACCGGATAGACATCACAGGCAACTCTTATGGAGGGGTGATAGCCGGTATCGAATCGCTTCGCCAGTTATTCCCACCGCAAATCGAATCCAAACAAATCGTAGACAGTGTGGCATGGGCCATTCCCACGGCAGAGATTCAAGACGCCCCCCGATTCGAGTGGCGCGGGATTATGCTCGATGTATCCCGTCACTTCTACACCAAAGAGGAGGTAAAAGAATTACTCGACCTGATGGCACTCTACAAAATGAATAAGTTCCACTGGCATCTGACAGACGATCAAGGTTGGCGCATCGAAATAAAAAAATATCCGTTACTGACGGAGAAAGGCGCATGGCGTACCTTTAATTCACACGACAGATCGTGTATGAAGTCCGCTAAATCAGAAGACAATCCGGATTTTCTGATTCCGGAAAACAAACTCCGCATCGTCGAAGGCGACACATTATATGGCGGATACTATACGCAAGAGGATATCAAAGAAGTGATTGAATATGCCAAAGTACGCGGGATAGATATCATTCCCGAAATTGACATGCCGGGACATATGTTGGCTGCTGTCAGCAACTATTCCGGAGTAGCCTGTACCGATAAAGTAGGCTGGGGAACCACTTTCTCCTCACCCGTCTGCCCCGGAAAAGAATCGGCAATGGAATTCTGTAAGAATGTATATAGTGAACTGATCGACCTGTTTCCCTACAAATATGTACACATCGGAGGAGATGAAGTTGAAAAAGCAAACTGGAAGAAATGTCCCGATTGCCAGAAACGTATGCGGGATAATCATCTGAAAACCGAAGAAGAGCTGCAATCCTGGTTTATCCACGATATGGAGAAATTTTTCAATGCAAAGGGGAAAGAGATGATCGGCTGGGACGAAATCATCGAAGGCGGACTGAGCCCGACGGCTACCGTAATGTGGTGGAGAAGCTGGGCAAAAGATGCTCCCGCAAAGACAACTCAACAGGGGAACTCCATCATTTTCACTCCAAACGGACAGTTCTATCTGGATTATCAGGAAGACAAAAACTCTGTACGCAATATTTATAACTTCAATCCGGCAATCGAAGGATTGACTTCCGAACAACAGGCATTAGTCAAAGGCGTACAAGGAAACATCTGGTGTGAATGGATTCCTTCACGCGAACGCATGCAGTATATGGCTGTTCCACGCTTGCTGGCTATTGCCGAACTGGGTTGGAGCCAACCCTCACAAAAGAACTGGAATGACTTTGCACAACGCATGGCAAACCAATTCGAACGCCTCAACATCATGGGTATCAATTATCGCATCCCCGACTTGGAAGGCTTCCATCGCAACAATGCTTTTATCGGTGAAGGAACCGTAAAGGTAACCTGCCTCGATCCCAATGCCGAAATTCATTATACGACGGACGGCAGCACTCCTACTCTGCAATCGCCTAAATACGAAGGGCCTATTCAAGTAAAAGAAACAACGGACTTTACGTTCCGCACCTTCCGTCCCAACGGAAAAGCCGGTGACATCTCCCGGACACGCTTCATCAAGAGCGAATATGCTCCGGCTACGACTGTCACTCCCTCTGCCAAAGGATTGCAGGCTGAATGGTATGAGTTTAAAGGCAACAAGTGTGCAGACATCACTAAAGCACCGCTGAACGGAACTTACCCGATAGAAAAAGTTATGATTCCCGAAAAGGCAAAAGGAAATATAGGACTGGTTATCAAAGGGTTTATTAATGTGCCGAAAGACGATATCTATACCTTTGCCCTTTTGTCGGATGACGGCAGTACGCTGGTAATAGACGGTGAACAGGTGATCGATAACGACGGACCGCACGGGCCGCGTGAAGTTATCGGCCAGAAAGCATTATCGAAAGGGTATCATCCGATAGAAGTACGCTATTTTGACCAAAACGGTGGTCAACTGAAAATGACGGTAACCGGCACTGAAGGAAACGAAATTCCGGCAAGTGACTTATATGCAAACTAACATTATTGTTCAAAGGATAAATTGACATGACACACAAAGGTGTGTCATGATCCACCACAGAGTAGCACCGAATTCTACAGATCGAACTTAATCTATTATTGATAAACGATATTTATCTGTGTAAATCGGTGTACTCGGTGGCGAATACGAGTTTAGGTACACCCTCCGATACACGGATTATAATTCAGTTCCGCTCCATAACACAAAAAATCGATATCATGATAAAACTTAAACTAAGCATTCTTGTATGGGCGATCGGCCTATCGATGACCGCCTTTTCTCAAACAACTTCGTCCTTGCGGGCGAAAGTGTTAACCTTGAACGACTATCCGGATGCTCTCCGGTTGTGGGAGTTATATAACGATTCCGCTTCTGTAGAACAAAAAAATCCGTCATAGAAGGCAACTGGGAATTTATATTTCTTTTTGATAGACACGTGTATGTTCCCCCCAAGGGTGATAGCAATCTCCTATATATACAAAATTGAAATGCTCATAATAGCCTGTATGAGTTGTACACAAGTATAAATTCCCGAAGCCTAACCGCCGGGTATCCTCTTCTACTGCTTTGATTAGTAAGTTTCCGTAATTATGCCCTCTATACTGCTCTTCGATGAATAAAGCAACCAACCACGGGTATAAGTCCATACGTGAATTAAAATCATTTGTGGCAAGTCCGGCACAACCTATAATTTCTCCTTCTCCATTTATCAGAAGATACCATTGTGGCAGAGGAGATTCCGACTCCAAACAAGTTCTGAAACAGTTATCATAAACCATTCTACTATTTTCG
>ENA-OQIF01000191-OQIF01000191.1-human-gut-metagenome-genome-assembly--contig:-NODE-191-length-31749-cov-5.177092_pt1 | contig 31749 bp, 31 predicted proteins | sample MGYA00242574_ERZ504738 | MGnify/ENA primary metagenome ERZ504738 (study PRJEB26092, sample SAMD00036437) | human gut metagenome | host: Homo sapiens | study: EMG produced TPA metagenomics assembly of...
AATCTGTGGCGGAAGCATTTTTTTGAGCAGTTGAACGATCCTCTGATCTATGTACTGCTTGTGGCGGTGATTATCTCGTTGCTGCTGCATGAGATAAGTGATGCGATGATCATTCTTGTTGTAGTCACAGTAAATGCAGTTGTCGGTGTCATTCAGGAAGGAAAGGCGCAAAAAGCTTTGGAAGCGCTCAAAGGGCTCACGATTCCAAAAGCCATCGTAAAACGTGAAGGAAGAAAAAGAGAGGTTTTATCCTCAGAACTGGTTGTGGGCGATATTGTATACTTGGATGCGGGAAGGCAGATTCCGGCGGATCTTCGTCTGCTGGAAACCGTCAGCATGAAGGTGGAAGAGTCTGCATTAACAGGGGAGTCACTTCCGGTGGAAAAGGATGCTTTGTTTCAGGCAAATCAAACATGTCCGGTCGGTGACCGGAAAAACATGGCATATATGTCTACTGTGGTCACATATGGAAGAGGAACAGGGATTGTCACTGCAGTAGGAATGGATACAGAGATTGGGAAAATCGCAGCGATGATTGACGAGGCACCACAGGAACTTACGCCGCTTCAAAAAAGGCTTGGGGATCTTGGAAAGCTTCTGAGTATTGTGGCTGTGGTTCTTTGTGCGGCGTTGTTTGCGATTGCTGTAATACAGAAGCGAGATATAGCGGATATGCTTATTACAGCGATATCGCTCGCCGTGGCAGCAGTGCCGGAAGGTCTTCCGGCTGTGGTGACAATCGTGCTGGCGCTGAGTGTCTCAAAGATGGTAAAGGTCCATACGATTGTGCGAAAGCTTCCTTCCGTGGAGACGCTGGGGGCAGTCGGTGTTGTCTGCTCGGACAAGACCGGAACGCTGACACAGAATAAGATGTCAGTCACAGCATGCTATGTAGATCAGCATATGTGTGATGCAGGCGAAGCAGATGCAAGAAAAACCGTGAATTTTTGGAGTGCTGTGTGTTGTGTAATGATGCGGCGGTTTCTGAGACAGAGCGAATTGGCGATCCAACCGAACTGGCATTAGTAGATTTTGCAGAAGCACATCATTTGAATCGAAAAGAACTTCAGACAGACATGCCAAGAATCGATGAGGTATCCTTTGATTCCAAACGGAAAATGATGACGACACTTCATCAAAGCCGACATGGAAAGATTTCTTATACAAAAGGGGCGGCAGACCGGGTGATTTCCAAATGTACACATATTCTGATCAACCAGAAACGGATACCGCTTACCGACATACATAAGAGGCAGATCATGATCGCAATGGAAGAGATGTCGGCGCAGGCGCTTCGGGTTTTGGCTATTGCCATGTGCCCGAATGTGACGATGCCAAAAGAGGAGGGGCTTACATTTCTTGGTCTTACGGGAATGATAGACCCGGCGCGACCGGAGGCAAAAGAGGCGGTTCGCACGTTTCGGGAGGCATCGGTAGATACAATCATGATCACAGGAGACCATGTTGATACAGCATTTGCCATTGCAAAGCAACTTGGAATTGCGAACAAAATGAGTGAGTGTATGACGGGAGAAGAATTAGAGCGGTTGTCTGCCGGTGAATTGCAAAGAAAACTAAGACAGACAAAAGTGTTTGCCCGTGTGGCACCGGAACATAAGGTGCAGATCATAAAAGGCTTAAAAGCTTCCGGGAAGATTGTGGCAATGACAGGGGACGGGGTCAATGATGCACCGTCTCTGAAAGCGGCAGATATCGGCATTGCCATGGGAGAGACAGGAACAGATGTGGCGAAGAATGCATCCGATATGATTTTGACTGACGATAATTTTGCGACAATCGAAAAGGCGATTGAAGAGGGAAGAGGAATCTATGAAAATATCCGGAAATCCATTTTGTTTTTGCTGTCTTCCAACTTTGGAGAGATTATCACCATGTTTCTGTCTATTTTGTGCGGACTTGCGTCTCCGTTAAAGGCAAGCCATATTTTATGGATTAATCTGATCACGGATTCGCTGCCGGCATTGGCTTTGGGCGTTGATGAAAACGATAAAAAGAGTTTGATGAGAAGACCTCCGAGAAAGGTGCAGGAAAGTTTGTTTGCAAACGGAGGACTTTCTTGCACATTGTTTTATGGAGTGCTGATTGCAGGAATCAGTCTGACTGCATTTTTAAAGCTGCCACTGGAAGTGCTGACTGAAAGAAACGCAGTTGTAAGCTTAGAAAACCTGATAATTGTACTGAAATCTCCGGAAATCTTAAATCGGGCACAGACATATGCGTTTACCGTGCTCGGCTTATCACAGCTTTTTCATGCAGTCGGTATGCGGGATGTGCATAAGTCTGTATTTTGTATGGATCACAGTGCAAACAAATTGATGATAGCTGCATTTTTCGTAGGGTTTGGGCTTCAGATACTGGTGACTGAGATCCCTTATATGGTGGAGATTTTTGGAACGGCAGCTTTGTCGATGGGAGAGTGGATTCAGCTTATTATTCTGTCCGCATTTCCGCTTATCGCACATGAAATTATGGTGCTGTTTTCGGTGGGAACAGTATTTGACCACCGCAGAGAGAATGTGGTATCCTATTAGAAAATAAAGAGATGTTTATTAAAAAAGGAGGGTAAAGTACCTATGAAAAAAGAAGATGTAAAGTATGGCGCGTACGTTCAGATTTTGAAAGAGGAGCTGGTGCCGGCAATGGGGTGTACAGAGCCAATCGCACTTGCATATGCCGCGGCGAAAGCAAGAGAAATACTGGGGAGTATTCCGGATAAGGTTGTGATTGAAGCAAGTGGAAGTATCATCAAAAATGTAAAAAGCGTCATTGTGCCAAACACGAATCATCTGAAAGGAATTCCGGCGGCTGCCACAGCGGGAATTATTGCGGGAAGAGCGGAGAAAGAACTGGAAGTGATTGCGCAAGTGACAGAGTCAGAGATTGAGCAGATGAAACAGTTTTTGCAGACGGCGGATATCAAAGTTGTACATGCAGACAATGGAATCACATTTGATATCATCGTGTCAGTTTACAAAGGAAGCTCCTATGCGAAAGTCAGAATTGCGAATTATCACACGAATATTGTGCTGATGGAAAAAGATGGAGAAGTGCTCTATGAAATAGCAGTCGAGGGAGAAAAGGAAGAGGGATTGACAGATCGAAATCTTTTGAATATGAAAGATATCTGGGATTTTGCGATGACTGTAGATGTGAAAGATATAAAAGAGACGTTAGACAGACAGATTGCATATAATACGGCAATTGCGGAGGAAGGCTTGAGAGGAGATTACGGCGCCAACATTGGAAGTGTGCTTTTGGATACGTATGGAGATGACATTCGTACAAGAGCAAAGGCAAAGGCGGCGGCAGGTTCTGATGCAAGGATGAACGGATGTGAACTTCCGGTGATCATCAATTCAGGAAGCGGCAATCAGGGAATGACTTCATCTATTCCTGTCATTGAATATGCCAAAGAGTTCGATGCGGATGAAGATACCTTGTACCGTGCGCTTGCTTTGTCAAATCTTGTTACAATCCACCAAAAGACAGGAATCGGACGTCTTTCTGCATACTGTGGAGCAGTCAGCGCAGGAGCAGGAGCAGGTGCGGGAATTGCATATCTCTGTGGAGGAGGTTATGAAGAAGTGATTCACACAGTTGTCAATGCACTTGCAATTGTCTCTGGGATTGTCTGTGACGGTGCGAAGGCGTCTTGCGCAGCGAAGATTGCATCTGCGGTGGATGCCGGGATTTTAGGCTATAATATGTATAAACGAGGACAACAGTTCTATGGCGGTGACGGAATTGTCACAAGAGGAGTGGAGGAGACGATTCAGAATGTGGGACGTCTCGGAAAACAGGGAATGAAAGAGACCAACGAAGAAATCATCAAAATCATGGTTGGTGAATAGAATAAAGAATGAGAAAAGAAATGAAAAGGGGAAAGCGTTTATGAAAAAAATAGTTGGAAGCCTGCCTTTTAAACTTGTTCTTGGAGTTGTGATCGGCATTTTAGTCGGACAGGTGGCAAATGAAGGTGTTATGAATGTTGTGGTTACGATCAAGTATATTCTGAATCAGGTGATCAATTTCTGTGTTCCTTTGATCATCATCGGATTTATCGCTCCGTCTATTACAAAGCTTGGGAACAACGCGTCCAAAATGCTTGGTATAGCTCTGGTGCTGGCATATGTTTCGTCGCTTGGCGCAGCGTTGTTTTCGATGGCGGCAGGATATGGTCTGATTCCGCATTTGTCCATTGATGCAAATGTAGAGGGGTTAAAAGAGCTTCCGAAAATCGTATTCCAGCTTGATATTCCTCAGATTATGCCGGTTATGAGTGCGCTCGTATTTTCTGTGTTGATTGGACTTGCGGCGACATGGACAAAAGCAAAGACAATCACGACTGTTTTGGAGGAATTTCAAAAAATTGTGCTGGATATCGTCACAAAAATTGTCATTCCGATTCTTCCGATTTTTATCGGATTTACTTTCTGTGCATTGTCATATGAAGGAACGATTACAAAACAGCTTCCGGTATTTATTCAGGTTGTGCTGATTGTTATGATCGGTCATTTTATCTGGATGACATTGTTGTATGTGCTGGCAGGGATTTATTCAGGAGAAAATCCGTGGACGGTTGTAAAAAACTATGGACCTGCATATATTACGGCAGTTGGAACAATGTCTTCGGCAGCGACGCTTGCAGTGGCGCTTCGCTGTGCAAAAAAATCAGAATCACTTCGTGATGACATGGTGGATTTTGGGGTTCCGCTGTTTGCCAATATCCATCTGTGTGGCTCGGTTCTGACAGAAGTTTTCTTTGTGATGACGGTGTCAAAAATCTTATATGGGAATATTCCATCGCTTGGGACAATGCTGTTATTCTGTGTACTGCTTGGTATATTTGCAATCGGAGCGCCGGGAGTTCCGGGAGGAACGGTTATGGCATCTCTTGGATTGATCACGGGAGTGCTTGGGTTTGACGAGACAGGAACAGCGCTGATGCTTACGATTTTTGCACTGCAGGACAGCTTTGGAACAGCCTGCAATGTAACCGGTGACGGAGCGCTGACACTGATGCTGACAGGATATGCGAAGAAACATCACGTAGAAAAACAGACCATTTCTGTTGAGTTATAGGCTTGACAAGTGCAGTGAGACTTCCTATAATGTTCAGAGACGATAAGGGAGTAGTTAGCGTAATTACGTAGTATTGTCAACATACTGACAGTTTGACTGTCTGGCATTACTTTAAATAATGAGACTTATCCGTAGATATAAGGCTACGGGTAGGTCTTTTTGTTTGGAGTAATTGCAAGGAAACGAAAAGGAGAAAAGGGAAATGGGTATTGTAGAATTATTTTTAATTGCGGTAGGATTGTCGATGGATGCATTTGCGGTTGCAGTCTGTAAGGGGCTGGCAATGAAAAAATGTACGTGGACGAAAGCGGGGATCGTAGGTCTGTATTTTGGAGTGTTTCAGGCTGGAATGCCGTTGATCGGATATGTTTTGGGCGTGCAGTTTAAAGACTTTATCACATCAATCGACCACTGGATTGCGTTCATCCTTCTTGGGATTATCGGATTTAATATGGTGCGAGAGTCAAGGGAAGAGGAATGCGAGACGGCGAGCGAAGCTTTGGATGTGAAGACGATGATAGGGCTTGCGGTTGCGACGAGCATTGATGCGTTGGCAGTCGGAGTGACATTTGCATTTCTTCAGGCGAAAATCGTGCCGGCAGTCAGCTTTATCGGAGTGACTACATTTATCATCTCGGTGGCAGGTGTGAAGATCGGGAATATCTTCGGGGCAAAGTACAAATCAAAAGCAGAGCTTGCAGGAGGGATCATTCTGATTCTGATGGGAGTCAAAATATTGTTGGAGCATTTGGGATTCTTGGGATAATCAGAATCCCTTTTCGTTGCGTTTTTTTAGAATATTTGTTATACTTTTAAAAGATTAAGAAGAGGTGAACAGAAAATGAAATGGAATAAATTTAGATTGAAAACAACGACAGAAAGCGAAGATATCGTCAGCAGTATGCTGATGGATCTTGGAATTCAGGGCATTGAGATTGAGGACAAGATTCCGTTGACACAGTCTGATAAAGAGCAGATGTTTGTGGATATCCTTCCGGAGATTGAAGCAGATGACGGTGTTGCGTACATTAGTTTTTATCTGGAAGAGGACGAGGACAAAGAAGAAGTTCTTGCGAATGTAAAAAAAGAATTGGAAGAGATGCGGGCATATACGAATGTGGGGGCGTGTACCATTGAAGAATCGCAGACTGAAGATGTGGATTGGGTCAACAATTGGAAACAGTACTTCCACCAATTTTATGTGGATGATGTGCTCATCATTCCGTCGTGGGAAGAGGTGAAACCGGAGGATGAGGATAAGATGATCATTCACATCGATCCGGGAACTGCTTTTGGAACAGGAATGCATGAGACAACACAACTTTGCATCCGCCAGATTCGCAAATACGTGACACCGGATACGACAATTTTAGATGTAGGATGCGGAAGCGGGATTCTTGGAATGCTCGCCTTAAAATTCGGGGCAAAATATTCGGTTGGAACGGATTTGGATCCATGTGCTATCGATGCGACTTATGAGAACATGGAAGTAAACGGAATTACAAAAGATCAGTATGAGGTCATGATCGGAAATATCATCGATGACAAAGAGGTGCAGGACAAAGTCGGATATGAAAAATATGATATTGTCGTGGCGAATATTCTTGCAGATGTGTTAGTTCCGCTTACACCTGTTATCTTACATCAGTTAAAGACAGGCGGAATTTATATCACAAGTGGAATTATCGATGCAAAAGAAGAGACAGTCGTGGAGGCAGTGAAAGAAGCAGGACTTGAAGTTCTGGAAGTGACATATCAGGGCGAATGGGTATCCGTGACGGCAAGAAAAATTAGGAGAATCATTATGCATCAGTTTTTTGTAACACCTATGCAGGTGAAAGAGGATCATATCTATATAGAAGGTCTGGATGTGAATCATATTAAAAATGTGCTCCGCATGAAAGTGGGCGAAGCGTTAAAAGTCAGTGACGGAAATAACCGAAAGTATCTCTGTGAGATTGGGTCAATGACGGCACAACAGGTTTGTGTCCGGATTGTAGAAGAACAGCAGGTGGATACGGAGTTACCGTCAAAAATATATCTTTTTCAGGGACTTCCGAAAAGCGATAAGATGGAATTGATCGTACAAAAAGCGGTGGAACTTGGAGCGTATGAGATTATACCGGTCGCAACAAAACGTGCGGTTGTAAAGCTCGACGAGAAAAAGGCGTTAAAGAAAGTGGAGCGCTGGAGAGGCATTGCAGAAAGCGGAGCAAAGCAGTCCGGGCGCAACGTGATCCCGAAAGTGACAAATGTGATGTCTTATAAAGACGCTCTGACATATGCGAGGGGATTGGATGTCCTTCTCATTCCATATGAACTTGCAGAGGGAATGAAAGAGACAAAGCAGGTGATAGAGGAAATCAAAAGAGGACAATCCGTCGGTATTTTTATTGGACCGGAAGGTGGATTTGAGACACAGGAAGTAGAGGATGCCATTGCAAATGGAGCGAGAGCCATCACACTTGGCAAGCGGATTCTGAGAACGGAGACAGCAGGTCTTACGACACTGTCAATTTTGATGTATCACTTGGAAGAGTGATGACATAACTTATATAGTAAGAAAGAAAAACAGGAGAAGATCATGGAAGTTTATTTGGACAATTCTGCAACTACAAAATGTTATGAGAGTGTCAGAGACATTGTAGGAAAAGTAATGTGTGAAGATTACGGCAATCCGTCTTCAATGCACAAAAAGGGAGTAGATGCAGAAAAATATATAAAAGAGTCAAAAGAGACATTGGCGAAGCTTTTAAAAGTGCAGGAGAAAGAGATTTACTTTACTTCCGGAGGGACAGAGAGTGACAATCTGGCTCTGATTGGCTGTGCAAGAGCCAATCACAGAGCGGGAAAACATCTGATCACATCTTCTATCGAACATCCGGCAATCTTAAATACGATGCATTATCTGGAGGAGGAAGAAGGATTTCGAGTGACATTCCTGCCGGTGGATAAGGATGGCAGAATCCGTTTGGATGCATTGAAAGAGGCGCTTTGCGAGGATACTATTCTCGTGTCTGTCATGTATGTGAATAATGAGGTTGGTTCCGTGCAGCCGATCGAGGAAGCAGTGCAGATTGTGAAGAATTATAATAAAAACATTCTGTTCCATGTGGATGCGGTTCAGGGATTTGGGAAATACCGTATTTTTCCAAAGAGAATCGGAGTGGATATGATGTCGGTGAGCGGACATAAAATCCACGGACCAAAAGGAATCGGAGCGCTTTACATCAATGAAAAAGTAAAGATTAAACCAATTGTATTTGGTGGCGAACAGCAGAAAAATGTCCGCTCCGGTACGGAGAATGTTCCGGGAATTGCCGGACTCGGCGCTGCGGCAAAAGAGATTTATACCAATCTGGAACAAAAAGTGGAGACGATGAGGTCGCTTAAGAACTACTTTATAGAAGGAATTGCAAAGATTGAGAACACGACGATTCACGGACGAACCGATGAGACAAGCGCGCCGCATATTGTCAGTGTGGGATTTGCGGGAATTCGAAGCGAGGTACTATTGCATACGTTGGAAGAGAAAGGAATTTATGTATCTTCCGGATCTGCATGTGCATCAAATCATCCGGCAATCAGCGGTGTACTAAAAGGAATTGGAGCGGGAACAGAATATTTGGACGCGACACTTCGATTTAGTTTTTCTGAATTTACAACAAAAGAAGAAATTGACTATACATTGGAAACACTATATAATTGTGTACCGATGCTTAGAAAGTATACAAGACACTAAGAAATGATGGAACAAGACAAAAGAGAGGAAAATAAACGTATGATGTTTCAGGCTTTTTTGATAAAATATGGAGAAATTGGAATTAAGGGAAAGAACCGCTATCTGTTTGAAGATGCATTGATCAGACAGATGAAGTTCTCCCTTCAGGATGTGGAAGGAGAATTTCACATTCACAAATCACAGGGCAGAATTTATGTAGACTGTGAAGGATATTATGACTATGAGGAGACGGTGGATGCACTGAAAAGAGTGTTTGGAATCGTTGGGATTTGTCCGGTTGTTCATGTGGAAGACAAAGGATTTGAGGAACTGAAAAGAGAAGTTGTAGATTACATGGATAAGATGTATCCGGATAAAAATACGACATTCAAAGTGGAAGCGAGACGTGGAAAGAAAAGCTATCCGAAGAATTCTATGGAGATTAACTGTGATTTGGGAGAAGCAATCTTAGATGCATTTCCGGAGATTCGTGTCGATGTGCACAAACCGGCGATTAAATTAAATGTAGAGATTCGAGAGAAGATTTATATCTATTCTGAGATTATTCCAGGACCGGGAGGAATGCCGGTTGGAACAAACGGGAAAGCGATGTTGCTATTGTCAGGCGGTATAGACAGTCCGGTGGCAGGCTATATGGTATCAAAACGTGGAGTTGCGCTGGAGGCGACATATTTCCATGCACCGCCGTATACAAGTGAACGTGCAAAACAAAAAGTAGTAGATCTGGCAAAACTGGTATCAAAATATTCAGGACCGATCAAGCTGAATATTGTCAACTTTACAGATATTCAGTTGTATATTTATGAAAAGTGCCCGCATGATGAGCTGACGATTATTATGAGAAGATATATGATGCGAATCGCAGAGCATTTCGCAAAAGAGAGCGGATGTTTAGGGCTGATCACGGGAGAAAGTATTGGACAAGTGGCGAGTCAGACAATGCAGAGTCTTGCTGCGACAAACGATGTGTGCACTCTTCCGGTATATCGTCCGGTTATTGGATTTGATAAACAGGAAATTGTAGAAATTGCAGAAAAAATTGATACATTTGAGACTTCAATCTTACCGTTTGAAGACTGCTGTACAATTTTTGTCGCAAAACATCCGGTGACAAAACCGAACATTAATATCATTAGACGCTCAGAAGAAAATCTAGCGGAGAAGATTGATGAATTATTTGAGACTGCGATAAATACAGTGGAGACAATTGTTGTCAAACCTTAGATAAAATGCAGCAGTTCTGGCATGAAAGTTTGAAATAACGGAACTGCTGTAAAAAAAGATGCCCCGCCAAAGGCGGAGCATCTTTTCAATCCGATTATTATACTGTGTATGCAGATAATACTTCCATGATAGTATCTAAGTTAGCGTTATCAGCGTGAATGTTTAATGTGATCGGTTTGGATAAATCTAAGCTAAAGATTCCCATAATCGATTTTGCGTCGATAACATATCTTCCAGATACAAGATCAAAATCAGAATCAAATTTGCTGATATCATTTACAAATGATTTTACTTTGTCGATTGAATTTAAAGAAATATCTACTGTTTTCATTAGAAAAAACCTCCTTGAATTTTGTTTTGTTCTATGACTATCTTAAAATGGATGGACACAAAAGTCAAGAAATAAATTGCCAAAGAAAACTGCAACATTTTCGGCAAATTAAACATATATATAGAAAGGAAAAGAATATGAAAAAGGCAGCATTACATAATTTAGGATGTAAAGTAAATGCATATGAGACGGAAGCAATGCAGCAGCTTTTGGAGGAAAATGGATATGAGATCGTGCCGTTTAAAGAAGGCGCGGATGTGTATATTATCAATACTTGTACGGTGACTAACATGGCAGACAGAAAGTCCCGTCAGATGCTTCACCGTGCAAAAAAGATGAATCCGGATGCAATCGTAGTTGCGGCAGGATGTTATGTGCAGGCAAAAGAAGCAAGCGGAGAAATTGACGAGAGTATTGATATCGTTATCGGAAATAATAAAAAGAAAGATCTGATTCAGATTCTGGATGCATTTTATGAGGAAAAGCAAGGTCAAAATAAGGCTGTAATTGATATTAATCATACACACGAATATGAGCAGATGCACTTGAAAAAAACAGCAGAACACACAAGAGCATACATTAAAGTACAGGATGGATGCAATCAATTTTGCACCTACTGTATCATTCCGTTTGCGAGAGGAAGAGTGCGAAGTCGTGCGAAAGAGGATGTAGTTCGGGAAGTGACAGAACTTGCGGCAAATGGCTATCAGGAAGTTGTATTGACTGGAATTCACTTGAGCTCTTATGGCGTAGATTTAGAAAACGAGAATTTTGCTTTCTCTGATTTTGTCAGTAAATGAGATTGAAGGCATTAAAAGGATTCGTCTTGGTTCATTAGAACCGCGTATTATTACAGAGGATTTTGTGAAAACGATTTCGGGTCTTGAAAAGCTATGTCCTCATTTTCATCTTTCACTGCAAAGCGGATGTGATGATACACTTCGCCGCATGAATCGAAGATATACTTCTGAGGAATATTATGAAAAATGCAAGTTGCTCCGCAAATATTTTGTAAATCCGGCTCTTACAACAGATGTGATTGTAGGATTTCCGGGAGAAACAGAAGAAGAATTTGAAAAATCAAAAGCGTTTATCGACAAAGTAGACTTTTATGAGACGCATATTTTTAAATATTCAAAACGGGAAGGCACAAAAGCAGCAGTGATGGAAAACCAGATTCCGGAGCAGGAGAAAGCGGCACGAAGCAATGTATTGCTTGCATTGGATCAAAAAAAGCGGGGAAAATATGAAGAACAGTTTGTTGGAACTACGGTACAAGTTTTGATGGAAGAACAAGTGGAGATCGGTGGAGAGACCTATCAGGTAGGACATACAAAAGAGTATGTGAAAGTTGCATTAAAGACAGGAGAGAATTTGCAGAATCAGTTGGTAGATGTCCAAATTGATAATCATTCACAAATTATTCATTGAATTTTACTAAAAATTATATTAGAATAGAAAGTGAAGTAAACAAAAGGACGTGAGCAAATGAGTGAATTAAGTAACACACAATTTTTTCAAGTAGGGAACGCACCACAAATTCAGGCAAAAGAGATTCTTGAAATTGTGTATAAAGCTCTGCGAGAAAAAGGGTACAATCCGGTGAATCAGATTGTTGGCTATATTATGTCTGGAGATCCTACTTATATTACGAGCCATAATGGAGCAAGAAGTCTGATCATGAAGATGGAACGAGATGAATTGGTAGAAGAGATGCTGAAGTCGTATATCGAGCATCATTCATGGGAATAAAATAGTTATGAGAGTGATGGGATTAGATTACGGCTCAAAGACCGTGGGAGTGGCGATAAGCGACCCGCTGGGAATTACAGCTCAGGGAATAGAGACAATTCATCGTAAAGCGGAGAACAAGTTACGTCAGACACTTGCTCGTATTGAAGAATTGGTGAAAGAATACGAAGTGGACAAACTTGTGCTTGGCTTTCCAAAGCATATGAATAATACAATAGGTGATCGTGCGGAAAAATCTTTGGAATTAAAAGCAATGCTGGAGAGACGGACAGGTCTTCCGGTTATTATGTGGGATGAACGTCTGACGACTTTGGAGGCAGAACGGACATTGATTGAAAGTAAAGTAAGACGCGAAGACCGGAAAAAATATGTGGATAAGATAGCGGCAGTTTTTATATTGCAGGGATATTTGGATTCGATTCGCATGAATCACGAATAGGATGAAAGAATTCTTAAGGAGAGTTTATGGAAAAAATTAAATTTGTGTTTGATGATACAAAAGATGAAGTGGAATTTTTTGTGTTGGAACAGACAAAAGTAAATGGAAATTCGTATATTTTAGTGACGGATTCCGAAGAAGATGAGGCGGAGTGCCTTATTTTAAAGGATACAAGTGCGGCAGAAGACGTGGAGAGTCTCTATGAAGTGGTAGAAGACGAAACTGAGCTTATGGGAGTACTGAAAGTATTCGAGGAACTATTAGAAGATATTGATATTGATATGTAACAGATGGCTGCATTTTGAGGAGACACTATGTCAATTAACCAGGAAAAGTTTAAAGAAATGTTAAAAGCCAAGGGATTGAAGGTGACGAATCAGAGATTAGTTGTTTTAAAAGTATTGGATAAGCATCGAGATATCCATATGGCAGCAGAAGATATTTATAAATTAGTGAAAGCAGAATGTCCGGATATCGGACTTGCTACAGTGTATAGAACGGTACAGTTGTTGTTAGAGATGCAATTGGTGGATCGAATTAATTTAGATGACGGATGTGTACGGTATGAGATCGGACATTTGGTGGATGGAGAGTCGAAGCATACACATCATCATTTGATTTGTAGAGATTGCGGAAAGGTGTTGTCATTTAACGATGATCTTTTGGAAGAATTAGAAAACCATATAGAAAGAATGATGGGATTCCGTGTGTTAGACCACGAATTGAAATTCTATGGACAATGTAAGGACTGCGTCAAAAAAAGTGCGGAAAAAGTTACATAAAACACATGGAGGTGTAAATTTGAAAAGAGAAAGTAACTCAAAATTGAAAATCATTCCACTCGGCGGTTTAGAGCAGATTGGAATGAATATTACTGCCTTTGAATATGAAGACAGTATTATTATTGTGGATTGCGGCTTAGCATTCCCGGAAGATGATATGCTCGGAATTGACCTTGTCATTCCTGATATCACGTATTTAAGAGATAATATTAAAAAAGTAAAAGGATTTGTCATTACACATGGACATGAGGATCATATCGGTGCCTTGCCTTATGTGTTGAAAGATATGAATTTGCCTGTATATGCGACAAAGTTGACGATGGGCATTATTGAGAATAAGTTAAAGGAGCATAACCTGCTTCGCAGTACAAGAAGAAAAGTAGTGCGTCACGGACAGTCAATTAACTTAGGGCAGTTTCGTATTGAATTTATCCGTACGAACCACAGTATTCAGGATGCGGCAGCGCTTGCAATTTATTCGCCGGCGGGAACTGTGGTGCACACAGGTGACTTTAAGGTAGATTACACACCGGTATTTGGCGATGCCATTGATCTGCAGAGATTTGCAGAGATTGGTAAAAAAGGTGTTTTGGCGATGATGTCAGACAGTACGAATGCAGAGAGACCGGGATTTACGATGTCTGAGCGGACAGTTGGAAAGACATTTGATCAGATATTTGCGGAACACCGTAATACAAGAATTATTATTGCGACATTTGCGTCCAATGTAGACCGAGTACAGCAGATTATTAACTCTGCATATAAGTACGACAGAAAAGTAGTTGTGGAAGGGGCGCAGTATGGTCAATATTATCTCAACAGCGTCAGAACTAGGGATATCTTCACATTCCGGATAAAGACATTGATTGAGATTGATCAGTTGAAAAATTATCCTGATGAGAAGACGGTTCTGATCACGACAGGAAGTCAGGGAGAATCTATGGCGGCGTTGTCACGCATGGCTGCAGACATTCACAAAAAGTGACGATCAAGCCGGGAGATACTGTTATTTTTAGTTCCAATCCAATTCCGGGGAATGAAAAGGCAGTGTCGCGTGTGATTAATGAATTGTCGCAGAAGGGGGCGGATGTCATTTTTCAGGATGCACATGTATCCGGACATGCCTGTCAGGAAGAATTGAAATTGATTTATTCTTTGTTGAAACCCCAATATGCTATTCCGGTGCATGGAGAATATCGCCATTTGAAGGCAAATGCAAAGTTGGCAGAGAGTCTCGGAATTCTGAAAGAAAATATTTTTATTATACATTCCGGAGATGTGCTTGCTTTGGATGAAAAAGAGGCGAAAGTTATAGATAAAGTGCATACAGGAGCAATTCTGGTCGATGGACTCGGTGTCGGAGATGTGGGAAATATTGTGTTACGCGATCGTCAGCATCTGGCGGAAGATGGTATTTTAATCGTTGTTCTTACGTTAGAAAAGAGAACGAATCAGCTTCTTGCAGGACCGGATATTGTATCCAGAGGATTTGTGTATGTGAGAGAATCTGAGAGTCTGATGGAAGAGGCAAGACAAGTTCTTCAGGAAGCACTGGAGAAATGTCTGACGAACCGGAATGCAGACTGGAGCCGTATTAAGCTTGTGATACGTGATACCATGAATGAATTTATATGGAAGAGGACAAAGAGAAAACCTATGATTCTTCCGATTATTATGGATGTATAGAATTAGAGAGAAAGACGGGGAAAATGATTTCTCCGTCTTTGGTTTCGTTATGAATAGAGGAAGGTAAGGGACATGATAGTAGATGAACGTATGGTGACGTTTATTCATTCGCTGGAGACGGAAAACAGTGAGATACTGGAGACGATAGAGAAAGAAGCGCTCGATACTTATGTGCCGATTATCCGAAAGGAGATGCAGAGCTTTTTGAAAGTACTTTTGCAGATCAAAAAGCCGATGCGGATATTGGAGGTCGGAACAGCAGTTGGATTTTCCGCACTTTTGATGAGTGAATATGTTTCGGAAGATTGTAAGATTACAACAATCGAAAAATATGAAAAGCGGATTCCGATCGCCCGCGAGAACTTTAAAAGAGCAGGAAAAGAAGAACAGATCACACTGCTTGAGGGAGATGCACTGGAAATCTTAAAATCACTTGATGAGACGTATGATTTTATTTTTATGGATGCGGCGAAAGGGCAGTACATTTATTATATGCCGGAAGTGGTTCGTCTGTTGGAACATGGAGGTGTGCTGGTGTCAGACAATGTGCTGCAAGAAGGAGATATCATTGAGTCCCGGTTTGCGGTAGAACGCAGAAATCGCACGATCCACAGCAGAATGAGAGAATATTTATATGAATTGAAACACCATAAATTATTGGAAACTTCCATTATCCCATTGGGAGATGGAGTAGCACTTAGTACAAAGATAAGAGAGGAATAAAAAATGGCAAGACATCCTGAATTATTAATTCCGGCAAGCAGTCTGGAAGTATTGAAAACAGCAGTTATGTTTGGAGCCGATGCGGTATATATCGGAGGAGAGGCGTTTGGACTTCGCGCAAAAGCAAAGAACTTTTCGATGGAAGATATGCGGGAAGGAATCGCATTTGCCCATGAGCATGATGTGAAAGTGTATGTGACCGCAAATATTTTAGCTCACAATGATGATTTGGAAGGCGTGAGGGAATATTTTCAAGAGTTGAAAGAAGTCAAACCGGACGCACTCATTATCGCTGATCCTGCAATTTTTGAGATCGCGGGCGAGATCTGTCCGGAGATAGAGCGTCATATCAGCACGCAGGCGAATAATACGAATTATGGTACATTTAGTTTCTGGCATAAGCTTGGCGCAACCCGTGTGGTTACAGCGAGAGAATTGTCTTTGGAGGAAATCAGAGAGATCCGTGCAAATATTCCGGATGATCTGGAGATTGAGACATTTGTACATGGTGCAATGTGTATTTCCTATTCAGGACGCTGCCTTCTGAGTAATTTTATGGTCGGAAGAGATGCGAACCGAGGAGCATGTACACATCCGTGTCGATGGAAATATTCAATCGTAGAGGAGACAAGACCGGGCGAAGTGATGCCGGTATTTGAAAATGAAAGAGGCACTTATATTTTTAACTCGAAAGATTTATGCATGATCGAGCATATTCCGGAACTTTTAGAATCTGGAATTGACAGCCTGAAAATTGAAGGTCGTATGAAGACAGCGCTTTATGTGGCGACTGTTGCAAGGACATACCGTAAGGCAATTGACGATTATCAAAAAGATCCGAAACTTTACGAAGAGAATATGCCATGGTATTTGGAACAGATATCTAATTGCACATACCGTCAGTTTACTACCGGATTTTTCTTTGGAAAGCCGGATGAGACAACACAGATCTATGACAGCAATACCTATGTGAAGGAATATACCTATCTTGGTATTATCGGAGAAGAAAAAGAGGGAACCTATCGGATTGAACAGAGAAATAAATTCTCTGTCGGAGAGACGATCGAGGTGATGAAGCCAAATGGCGAGAACGTTGAAGTCACTGTAAAACGGATTCTCACAGAGGACGGAGAGGAGCAGGAAAGTGCACCGCATCCGAAACAGGTGTTGTATGTGGATTTGGGAATCAAAGTGGATGCATATGATATTTTAAGACGACGTGAACCATAAGAAATTGTGGCAGTTAGAACTGCGGGATTCTAAAAAAATTCCCGCAGTTTTTCTATTGCACTTTTTTCAATACGAGACACATAGGAACGAGAAATACCAAGCTGAGCGGCGATTTCCCGCTGTGTATATTCTTCCTCGTCGTAGAGACCGTATCGCATTTTCAAAACAAGCCGCTCGCGAGGTGAAAGTTCAGATTCAACTTTTGTGTAGAGCATTTTAATATCCTCTTTGAGAGCAACCTTTGTCTGTGCATCATCATCGTCAGCTTCTATGATGTCAAAAAGCTGTATTTCGTTTCCTTCACGGTCTGTGCCGATTGGTTCATAGAGAGAAATCTCTTTCGATACTTTCTTTTTGCTGCGCAGCATCATCAAGATCTCGTTTTCAATACATCTTGCAGCATAGGTTCCGAGACGATTATTTTTAGAAGGATTAAAAGTTGCAACTGCTTTGATCAGCCCGATCGTTCCGATGGAGATCAAATCTTCCGGATCATCGTCTAAGTATTGATATTTTTTGATGACATGGGCGACAAGGCGCAAGTTCCGCTCGATCAAGATGTGTTTCGCCTCAAGGTCACCTTCGATATATTTTTGTATATAGTATTGTTCTTCGGCTGCAGTTAGGGGAGTTGGAAATGATTTCAAGGAAAGCACCTCTTAGCGTATTTAGTATAATGTATGTGCGGACAAAAATATTTGTGCTTTTCCACTTACAAATATTGACAATGAATGAGAAGTATGTAAGAATAAGAGCACTATATTTCAGAAGATATTCGTTCTTCTATAGTACTATCAGGCAGTTCTGCCAGAGATTTCAACTAAGAAAAAGGAATAAAGAAAGGAGCGTGCAAATGATTGTTTAGCACAGTATTATCCGCTGCACTACAAGGATTACAGGTAGAATTTATTGATGTGGAGGCGGATTTAAGCAATGGATTACCGATGTTTCATATGGTAGGATATTTATCCTCAGAAGTAAAAGAGGCAGGGAGAACGGGTACGAACGGCAATTCGCAATTCGGGGCTTGTGATTCCGGCGAAGAAGATTGTTGTGAATCTTTCACCGGCAGATGTCAGAAAGAGAGGGACAGCATTTGACCTTCCGATAGCGGTGTCAATTTTGGCATCACTTGGAGTGGTAAGTCAGGAGAGGCTTGAAAAACAGTTTTTGTTGGAGAGCTAAGCCTTGACGGAAGGGTGAGAAGTGTGCCGGGAATTCTGCCGATTGTCCTGGAGGCAAAAAAACATGGTTTTCAATCCTGTGTGGTGTCAAAAGAAAATGAAAGTGAAGGAAAGCTTGTCGAGGGAATTGAAGTGATCGGAGTGGAAAATTTAAAAGCGGCATGCGATGTGCTCAATGAGGGCGTTGCTGCAGATCCTACGGAGACAAGAACGGTGAGAGATGCAGGAGAGCATACATACGAATTGGATTATCAGGATATCAAAGGGCAAAAGCTTGCAAAGCGGGCGGCCGAGGTGGCAGTTGCAGGGAACCACAATATGTTGATGATCGGACCGCCGGGAGCTGGAAAAACAATGATTGCAAAGCGGATACCGACGATTTTGCCACCGCTGACAAAAGAAGAAAGCATGGAATTGACAAAGCTTTACAGTATTGTTGGAGGATTGAATGCAAACCAGCCATTGATTTTGGAACGGCCATTTCGGGAGGTACATCATACAACGACAACGTCTGCGTTGATAGGGGGCGGTCTGATACCTCGGCCGGGAGAGATTAGTTTGGCAGATAAAGGTGTTTTGTTTTTGGATGAGATTGCAGAATTTCAAAAGCCGGTGCTGGAAATGCTAAGACAGCCACTTGAGGAACATTTTATAAAAATCATAAGAAATCGGGGAGTGTATCATTTCCCGGCAGAATTTTTGCTGGTGGCGGCTATGAATCCATGTCCTTGTGGAAACTATCCTGATTTGAATAAGTGCCTTTGTACGTCGACTCAGATTCAAGCGTATTTAAGTAAGATCAGTCAGCCGATATTGGATCGAATTGATATCTGTGTTGAGGCTGAACGTGTGGCTTACGAGGATTTACAGGGAGCCCGTGAAGAGTCTTCAAAGGATATCCGAGAGCGTGTGATCATGGCAAGAGAACGGCAAAAGGAACGGTATAAAGGGGAGGGGATTACAACAAATTCACAGTTGAATGCAGAGAAGATAAAGCGATACTGTATTCTTGGAAGCGAGGAGGAAAAGATGATGCGGCAGGCGTTTGAAAAGTTAAATCTCACAGCGAGAATGTATCACAAAATCCTCTGTGTCGCCAGAACAATTGCAGATTTGGCGGGCGAGGAGAAAATCGGTTTGGCGCATTTGAGAGAGGCGATCGGATACAGGACATTGGATAAAAAATATTGGGGCAGGTGACAGGATGAAATATGAATATTGGTTTGCAAATATAAAAGGAATTGGCAATCAGAAAAGAAAAGAATTCGTAAGCGCTTGGTGAGTGCACAAGAGTTATATTATATAGAAGAAACAGGCTTACAAGCACTTGGAGTGGAAGAAAAGGATGCTCAAATTATTCGGAAAAGTATAGAAACATGGGATTTGGAGGAAGAATATGAGAGGATGCAACAGAAGAAAATTCAGTTTTATCCGTTTTTTCACAGCGATTATCCGGAAAAATTAAAGCAAATCAGTTCACCGCCATATGCGCTTTATGTAAAGGGGAGACTGCCAAAAGAAGACAGGCTTTCAGTGGCGATTGTAGGAGCACGAGAATGCAGTCCTTATGGGAGACAATTGACAAAGGAATTTGCAAAAAAACTGGCAAGTGCAGGAGCGCAGATCATAAGCGGTATGGCAAAAGGGATTGATGGAGCCGGACAGATAGGAGCATTGGAGGAAGGCGGAGATTCCTATGGGGTTTTGGGGTGCGGGGTGGATGTCTGTTACCCTAGAGAACACATTGAGCTGTATACGGAGCTGGAAAGAAAAGGCGGGATTTTATCAGAGCAGCCCATCGGGACAAAGCCGCTGCCGCAGTTTTTCCCTGCCAGAAATCGAATTATCAGTGGACTTTCAGATATCGTACTTGTGATGGAGGCAAAAGAAAGAAGTGGATCTTTGATTACCGCAGATATGGCATTGGAGCAGGGAAAGGATATCTATGCACTGCCGGGACCGATAAACAGTCAGCTGAGCAGGGGGTGCAACCGCCTGATTAAACAGGGTGCAGGGATATTGTTATCGCCTGAGGATCTCTTAGAAGAGCTATCGTTTGTTTGTGAAGAAAAAGTGAAAAAATTAACGGAAAATAAAATAGCACTTGAAAGTCCAGAAAATTTGGTGTATAGTTGTCTCGATTTGTATCCAAAGAACCTAAACGAATTGGCGGACCTTACAGGGCTGACAATTCCGGCGTTGATGGATGTGCTGGTGAGTTTAGAGTTACAAGGATATATTCGTGAATTTTCAAAAAATCATTATGTTAGATTGAGATAGATAGAACGATAGTGGAGGAATTATAAATGGCACGTTATCTTGTAATCGTAGAGTCTCCTGCGAAAGTAAAGACAATTAAAAAATTTTTGGGGAGTAATTATGTTGTTACGGCGTCAAACGGGCATGTACGTGATTTGCCAAAGAGTCAGCTTGGAATTGACGTGGAACATGACTTTGAACCAAAATATATTACCATACGCGGAAAAGGGGATATTCTTGCTAATTTAAGAAAAGAAGTGAAGAAAGCGGATAAAGTATATCTTGCAACTGACCCCGACCGTGAGGGAGAAGCGATTGCATGGCATTTGTCAAAAGCGTTAAAACTGGAAGACAAAAAGATGTACCGTATCAGTTTCAACGAGATTACCAAGAATGCGGTAAAAGCATCGATCAAAGACGCAAGAGAGATTGATATGAATCTGGTAGATGCACAGCAGGCAAGAAGAGCGTTGGATCGAATTGTTGGCTATAAGATCAGTCCTCTTCTCTGGGCAAAAGTAAAGAGAGGCTTGAGTGCGGGACGAGTACAGTCTGTGGCGCTGCGCATTATTGCAGACCGTGAGGAGGAGATCAATGCATTTATTCCGGAAGAATATTGGACACTGGATGCAAAGATTAAAGTAGAAGGGGAGAGAAAGCCTCTCCTTGCAAAATTCTATGGAACAGATGGGAAAAAAATAGTCATCCATTCAAAAGAAGAACTGGAACAGATTATGAAGGCAGTCGAGGATGTACCATATTATGTAGACGATATCAAAAAGGGAGAGAGGACAAAGAAAGCACCTCTTCCGTTTACTACGAGTACATTGCAGCAGGAAGCATCAAAAGTGCTGAACTTTGCAACACAGAAGACAATGCGAATTGCGCAGCAGCTCTATGAAGGAATTGACATCAAAGGAAATGGAACAGTCGGTGTGATCACGTATCTGCGTACAGACTCAACAAGAATTTCCGAGGAAGCAGATGCGAATGCAAGAGAATACATTTCGCAGAATTATGGAGAGAGCTATGTATCGGCGGTGGCGAAAAAGGCGGATGACGGGAAGAAAATTCAGGATGCGCATGAGGCGATCCGTCCGACAGATATCACAAGAACACCGGCGGCTTTGAAAGAATCCCTTACAAGGGATCAGTTCCGATTATATCAGCTGATCTGGAAGCGATTTGTGGCAAGTAGAATGAACCCGGCAAAATATGAGACGACTTCGATCAAAATTGCAGCTGGCGAGTATCGTTTTTCTGTTGCGGCATCCAAAAACGTATTCGAAGGATTTCGGGCTGTTTATGTGGAAGCGGATGAGGAAAAAGAAGAAAACAATGTACTTGTAAAGAGCATCGATAAGGATTCGAAGCTTACAAAAGAAGAACTGGATCCAAAACAGCACTTTACACAGCCGCCGGCACATTATACAGAGGCATCACTTGTAAAGGCATTAGAAGAGCTCGGGATCGGGCGTCCAAGTACGTATGCGCCGACAATTTCAACAATCATTGCAAGAAGATACGTGGCGAAGGAAAACAAAAACCTTTACATGACAGAGATTGGTGAAGTTGTAAATAATATCATGAAACAATCGTTTCCAAGCATCGTAGATGAGAATTTTACAGCAAACATGGAAGGCCTGCTCGACATGGTTGCAGAAGGAAAAGTTGCCTGGAAGTCTGTGATCAGTAATTTCTATCCTGATTTGGAGGAAGCAGTGCAAATAGCTGAAAAAGAGCAGGAAAGTGTCAAGATTGAAGATGAAGTGACAGATGTAATCTGTGAAGAATGTGGAAGAAATATGGTGATTAAATACGGGCCACATGGCAGATTTCTTGCATGTCCGGGGTTCCCGGAATGTAGAAATACAAAACCATACCTTGAAAAAATCGGTGTACCATGTCCGGTATGCGGAAAAGATGTGGTTCTTCGAAAGACAAAAAAGGAAGAAAATATTACGGATGTGAAGATAATCCGACTTGTGAATTCATGTCATGGCAAAAACCATCCAAAGAGAAATGTCCGAAGTGCGGAAGCTATATGGTAGAAAAGGGAAATAAACTGCTCTGCTCAAATGAAGAATGCGGGTATAAAACAGATATAAAAAATGATGAAAAAAGTGAATGAAATGTTGAAAAAAACAAATTGTATGATAACATACAACTATACACATATTTTTTCTGAGTTGTGTGTATGATTAGGTAAATAGTTTGTAAAATCAAGTGTCACATAATGGAGGCGAAGATATGAGTGTACAATTATTGGATAAGACTAGAAAAATTAACAGATTATTGCACAATAACAATTCAAGTAAAGTCGTGTTCAACGATATCTGTGAGGTATTAAATGAGATTCTCGCATCGAATGTATTAGTGGTGAGCAAAAAGGAAAAGTGCTTGGAAGTGGCCAGTGGAAAGATGTAGAAGTGATACATGAGCTGATCGATAATGAAGTTGGAAGCCATATTGATGAGATGCTCAATGAAAGACTGCTTAGTATTTTGTCGACCAAAGAAAATGTGAATCTTCAGACACTTGGATTTTCACCAGAGGTTGTCAAAGGATATCAGGCGATCGTGACACCAATCGACATTGCGGGAGAAAGACTTGGAACGTTGTTCATTTATAAAAAAGATGAACTTTACGAGATCGATGATATTATTCTAAGTGAGTATGGAACAACTGTCGTGGGACTGGAGATGCTGCGCTCTGTCAATGAAGAAAGTGCCGAAGAGATTCGAAAGGAACAGATTGTGCAGTCGGCGATCAGTACACTTTCCTTTTCAGAATTGGAAGCAATCATTCATATTTTTGATGAATTGGAAGGAACAGAAGGAATTCTTGTGGCGAGCAAGATCGCAGACAGAGTTGGGATTACGCGATCTGTTATCGTGAATGCACTTCGAAAATTCGAAAGTGCCGGGGTGATTGAATCACGTTCGTCCGGTATGAAGGGAACATATATTAAAGTGGTAAATGACTATATTTTTGAAGAACTAGATGCGATCAAAAAGAAAAAATTGAAATAACAATAAGAGAAGGGGGTCAGAGTTCTGGCTCCCTTGAGTTGTACAAGGAGAGGGAAACATGTACGAAGGGAAAAAAGCAGAGTTAGAAATGAAAAAAGCGATTCTTGCCGGAGGAATATTGGAATCAAAAGTATTTCAGTGTAAGATTTTAGCATATCACGCGGAGGAGGAACGCGTATATTTACTTTTAGAAGATGATTCACTTGCGGATATTGTACTTGATGCAGTCTATGAATGTCGGATAGAGACAGGAACAACATGGCACGGCAGTGAGGGAAGAATAAAAGAACGCTACTACAATGAACACGGAAAAATTTTAGAATTCCAAATAGAAAATGGATTTTATAAAAATAGTATAAAGTCTGTTGACAAACAGGAAGTGGAGTGATATTTTATAACTAAAGCAAATTAGCACTCGGACAAAGTGAGTGCTAATAAACTGATAACATAGTATGAAGGAGGCAGTTTGATATGAAATTAGTACCATTGGGAGACAGAGTCGTATTAAAACAATTAGAAGCAGAGGAGACAACCAAATCCGGAATTGTATTGCCGGGACAGACAAAAGAAAGACCTCAGCAGGCAGAAGTTGTTGCGGTAGGACCAGGTGGAATGGTTGATGGGAAAGAAGTAACAATGCTCGTATCAGAAGGAGATCAGGTTATCTATTCGAAATATTCGGGAACAGATGTAGAATTAGATGGTGAAGAATATATTGTTGTAAAACAAAGTGATATTTTAGCTGTTATTAAATAATAAAAAGATAATAGGAGGCAAATAATCATGGCAAAAGAGATTAAATATGGAGCAGAAGCCAGAAGTGCTTTAGAAGCTGGTGTAAATCAATTGGCAAATACAGTAAGAGTAACATTAGGACCAAAAGGAAGAAATGTAGTGCTTGATAAATCTTTTGGCGCACCGCTTATCACAAATGACGGAGTGACAATTGCAAAAGAGATCGAGTTGGAAGACGCATTTGAAAATATGGGTGCACAACTAATTCGTGAAGTTGCTGCAAAGACGAATGATGTTGCCGGAGATGGTACAACAACAGCAACTGTTTTAGCTCAGGCTATGGTTCATGAAGGAATTAAGAACCTTGCGGCAGGAGCAAATCCAATCGTACTTCGCAAAGGTATGAAGAAAGCTACAGATGCAGCTGTTGAAGCTATCGCATCTATGAGCAGCAAAGTAGAAAGTAAAGAGAGAATCGCAAATGTTGCGGCAATTTCAGCAGGAGATGTGGAAGTTGGAGCAATGGTAGCAGATGCGATGGAAAAGGTATCGAATGACGGTGTGATTACAATCGAAGAATCCAAGACAATGAAGACAGAATTGGATTTGGTAGAAGGTATGCAGTTTGACCGTGGATATATTTCAGCATATATGGCTACAGATATGGAGAAGATGGAAGCAAACTTAGAAGATCCATATATTTTGATTACAGATAAAAAGATTTCTAATATTCAGGATTTATTGCCACTGTTAGAGCAGATTGTACAGTCAGGAGCAAGACTTCTTATTATTGCAGAAGACATCGAAGGAGAGGCGCTTACAACATTGATCGTAAACAAATTACGTGGAACATTCAATGTAGTTGCAGTGAAGGCACCTGGATATGGCGACAGAAGAAAAGCAATGTTGGAAGATATTGCAATCTTAACAGGCGGACAGGTGATTTCTGAAGAACTTGGATTGGACTTAAAAGAGACGACACTTGATCAGTTAGGTCGTGCAAAATCTGTAAAAGTACAGAAAGAAAACACAGTCATCGTAGATGGAATGGGTGACAAAGATGCAATCAATGGTCGTGTTGCACAGATTAAGGCGCAGATTGAAGAGACAACATCTGAATTTGATAAAGAAAAATTACAGGAAAGACTTGCTAAACTTGCAGGTGGTGTAGCTGTTATCCGTGTGGGTGCAGCGACAGAGACTGAGATGAAAGAAGCAAAACTCCGCATGGAAGATGCACTTTCCGCAGCGAGAGCAGCGGTGGAAGAAGGAATCGTTGCAGGTGGTGGATCTGCTTATATCCACGCATCAAAACAGGTTGCGAAGCTTGCAGATGAATTAGAAGGAGATGAAAAGACAGGAGTTAACATTATCTTGAAAGCTTTGGAAGCTCCATTGTTCCACATTTCAGCAAATGCAGGACTGGAAGGCTCTGTAATTATCAATAAAGTAAGAGAACAAGAACCAGGAATCGGATTTGACGCATATAACGAAGAATATGTAGATATGGTGAAAGCGGGAATCCTTGATCCGGCGAAAGTGACAAGAAGTGCATTACAGAATGCAACAAGTGTTGCATCAACATTATTGACAACAGAATCAGTAGTGGCAAATATCAAAGAAGACGCACCGGCTATGCCAGCAGGTGCACCTGGAATGGGTATGATGTAATCAATGATATAAAATCAGAAGGCGGAGCTGTGAGACAGTTCCGCCTTTTGATTTTATGATAATTTAATTAGAAGAAAGCTTGTAGAGTATATTGAAGTTGTGCTACAATAATAATATGAATTTACAAGTGGAGGTTAGTATGAGTGACTATTACACAGAACAATTAGTAAAACAAAAAGCAAAAGCATCATCAATGATAGCAAAGACAGCGTTGATAGCAGTTACGGTGTTGTCGTTTTTTCTTGTGCTGCTGTTTCCGATGGCGATGATTATTCCGGTCATTATGGTTGTTGTGGATATCGTTTTATTCAAGCGTTTTGATCTGGAATTTGAATATCTGTATGTCAACGGAGATCTTGATATTGATAAGATTATGGCAAAACAAAAAAGAAAAAGAGTGTTTGAGATGAATGTAAGAGATATGGAAGTACTTGCACCTACAGGCTCTATTGAACTGCAGCAGTATCAGAGAACAAAAACATATGATTTTAGTTCCGGAGTGGAAGGCGCAAGAACATATGAGATGGTGACAATCTCTCAGGGACAGACTGTGAAAATTATTTTTGAGCCAAATAAAACGATTTTGGAAGGCATGAAAATGCTTGCGCCGAGAAAAGTGTTTATTTAGTCTTGACAGAAACGAATCTTTTTTGTAATATAACACTACCTTATAAAAAACGTTTATATAAGGAATTATTTATAAGTATTCCTTATTAGTGTATTATTATACAATAATCAGACCAAAAAGAGAAAGAGAGGATGAAAGATCATGGGAAAAATTATTGGAGAAGGTATTACATTTGATGATGTACTGTTAGTACCTGCATATTCAGAGGTAATTCCAAACCAAGTAGATTTATCAACTAATTTAACTAAAAAAATCAGATTAAACATTCCGATGATGAGCGCAGGCATGGATACTGTAACAGAACACCGTATGGCAATTGCGATGGCTCGTCAGGGAGGTATTGGTATTATCCATAAAAATATGTCGATTGAACAGCAGGCAGAAGAAGTCGACAAGGTAAAACGTTCAGAAAATGGTGTCATCACAGATCCATTTTCGTTGTCACCAGAGCATACACTGCAAGATGCAGATGATTTGATGGGAAAATTCCGTATTTCGGGTGTACCTATCACAGAGGGGAAAAAATTAGTTGGTATTATTACGAACCGTGATTTAAAGTTTGAAGAAGATTTTACAAAGAAAATCAAAGAATCAATGACTTCAGAAGGATTGATTACTGCACCGGAAGGCATCACTTTGGAAGAAGCAAAGAAAATCCTCGCAAAAGCAAGAAAAGAAAAATTACCGATCGTAGATAAAGATTTTAACTTAAAAGGTCTTATTACAATCAAAGATATTGAAAAGCAGATCAAATACCCATTGTCAGCAAAAGATGAACAAGGACGTCTGTTATGTGGTGCGGCAGTTGGAATTACAGCAAACTGCGTAGAACGTGTGGATGCGCTTGTAAAGGCTCATGTGGATGTTGTTGTTATGGACTCAGCACATGGACACTCTGCGAATGTAATCAGAACAGTGAAGATGGTAAAAGAAAAATATCCGGATCTTCAGGTGATTGCAGGTAATGTGGCAACAGGAGAGGCAGCAAGAGCTTTGATTGAAGCTGGAGTAGATGCGGTGAAGGTTGGTATCGGACCTGGATCCATCTGTACAACACGTGTTGTTGCAGGTATCGGTGTGCCACAGATTTCAGCAATCATGGACTGCTATGAGGCAGCAAAAGAAGCTGGAATTCCAATCATCGCAGATGGTGGTATCAAATATTCAGGTGATATGACAAAGGCGATAGCAGCAGGTGCCAATGTATGTATGATGGGAAGCATTTTTGCGGGATGTGATGAAAGCCCTGGAACATTCGAATTATTCCAAGGAAGAAAATATAAAGTGTACCGTGGTATGGGATCTATTGCAGCGATGGAGAACGGAAGTAAAGACCGCTATTTCCAGACAGATGCAAAGAAACTGGTTCCGGAAGGAGTAGAAGGTCGTGTCGCATACAAAGGAACAGTAGAAGATACTGTGTTCCAGCTTATGGGAGGTCTTCGCTCTGGTATGGGTTATTGTGGAACGCCTACGATTGAAGATTTGAAAGAAGAAGGAAGATTTGTAAAAATTTCTGCAGCTTCTTTGAAAGAAAGTCATCCACATGATATTCATATTACAAAAGAAGCACCAAACTATAGTGTAGATGAATAAAAGAATTATGTAAAAAATAGATTGCGTATTAGCGCAATCTATTTTTATTGTGTGCCGAGCATAGAAATTTGCTTCATTTTACAAAAAAAGTACAAAATCCTAAAAAAAGTTCATACCTGAAAACAAGAAATAAAAAAGATGATAATATACCTCAAAAAAATCCTAATAGCAAATTTTGATTTTGTGATACGTTTATCGTATCAGAATAAAATTAGGAGGAAAAGAGGATATGAAAGAAAAAAAGGTATCAATTGATAGCCGGAGCAACAGTACTTTCAATGTGTGTATCACTTGTAAATCCAGTTGTCTATGCAGAAGAGTCTAAGCAGGATGCAAAGGTGAGCGCAGGGGATATCAAATTGAATCCAGAGGTTCATTATCAGACTTTAAAAGGGTGGGGAACTTCTCTTTGCTGGTGGGGCAACATTATCGGTTCATGGGGAGATGCTGATTACAATAATAATGGCACTCCTGACAGAGAGGAGATTGCGGAGTTAGCATTTTCACCGGAATATCTCAATCTGAATATTGTAAGATACAATGTAGGAGGCGGAGATAAAGAAGATACAAGTATCAAACGATGTGAAGGAATTGTTCCAGGATGGACAGAAGACATGACTGGTAAGAAAGATGGAACAGGCAAATGAGTACCGTAAAGATGAAAAGGATATCATCAATGAAGTATTTTCTAATTCTCCACCGTATTATATGACAAAGTCAGGTACATCTACCGGTGGGTGGAATGCAGAAAACAATCTGAAAGAGGAATGCTATGATGATTTTGCGACATATATGGCAAGAGCAACAAAGTGGATTGACAATAATCTAGAAGAAAAATATGGAACTGGCGTAACATATGTAGAACCAATGAATGAGCCGGATACAAGCTATTGGGCAGCCGGAAGTACGAAACAGGAAGGATGTACATTTGCACCGGGAAAAGCACAATCTGAGATGTTCCGGCAGATGCAGACTGCACTAGATGAAGAGGGACTAGATAATGTGCAGATTACAGGAACAGACGAAACAGCACTCTGGAATGCAAACAACTCTTTCTATAAGTTGGAAGACGACGTGAAAGAGAATATGACAACAATTGGCGCTCATACATATGGTGGAAATGACAGTGAGAGAAAGACTCTTTTACACACAGCAAAATCGTATGATAAAGATTTGTGGATGTCAGAGGTTACCAAAGGAGGAGGAGCTCATTGGGAAGGATCTCATGACAGCATGGATGCAGTAAATGCAAAATCGCAAAGTGAAGGCATTATGGCAGACTTAAAATATATGCAGCCGACAGCGTGGATTGCATGGCTTGTGGCGGACAGCGAATATGAATGTTTGCAGACAAATTCTAACTGGGGATTGCTGCATGCTGTATTTGAAAAAGACGGACAGCCGGTTCCGGATTATCACACAAACCTTGTAGATGAAAACGGAAATCGAAAAGACGGCGTTCCGGGCGAAGGATACTGGGCAGTGACTAAACAGTTCTATACAATGATGCAGTATAGTAAATATTTAAAAGCCGGATATACGATGATTGATATTGCAGATGGAAATATGTGTGCTGCAGTTTCGCCAGATGGAGACGAGATTGTCATTGTAGCTCAGAATTTTGGAAATGACAGAACAACAACAGTAGATTTATCCGATTTAAATGGACCGGCAACAGCAGAAGTTTATCAAACATCTGATGCAAAAAGCTGTGAAAAAGTTGAGACACAAGATGTAACAGACGGCGTATTAGATATCACACTTCCAAAAAATTCTGTGACAACTTATGTGATTCAGGCAGAAGACGGAAGTGCACTGTGCAGTATGGAAAACTATGCAAATATCGTGGGGGCAGATGTTGTAAAACCGGAAGAAGACTGGACATCTGATAGAAACAAGTTTACATATGAAGGTTCATGGGGAGAATCAGCAGATGAATTTGGCGGTGGAAAATATACAACAAGCGCAGGAACGTCTGTCACATTTACTTTCGAAGGAGAGCAGGCTGCAATTTATGGAACAAAGGGTTCTGAAGCAGGAAAAGTATTAGTTTCTGTAGATGGCGGTGAGGCGAAAGAAGTAGATCTTTCCGGGAACGGAAAAGATGGAGATGCACTCATTTATTACACAGGAAAATTGGAAAATGCAAAGCACACAGTTATGATTTCAAAGGCAGAAGGACATGAAGAAAAGCTGCTGGAAATCAATCATGCAAAAGTGATTCACGGAGAATTTATCGAACAGGCAGAAGGTGTGGAATCATCGGGAACTGTATTTACAGTAAGCGGTGTGAGACCGATTCTTCCGGATAAGGTAAAGGTGGTATCCAATCAAGGAAATATAACAGAAAAAGCAGTTGTATGGGATGTGGAAGGACAGGACTTTACATCTGACGTGAAACTTACAGGTTCTGTGGAAGGAACAGATAAAAAAGGAACAGTAGATGTGAAAATTGTTCCAGAGCATATGGCATACTATATCGACTGTAACAGTCCGAAATCTCCGGCATACGCATCAGTAGATGCATATGCAGATTTGTTAAATGAAGTTCCGGATCAGGCATATGAAAAAGATGCTTGGGGCTATGTGGAAACTTATGGTGCACACGATACGGACGAATCAAATTTAAAAGACGCTTATGAGACAGGATGGTGGGCAAAAGAAGGACAGTCCATTCAGTATACAATTCCATTAGAAAAAGGTAGTTACAAAGTAGAATTTGGATTTAAAGAATGGTGGAAAGATTATAACTCAAGCCGTCCAATGAAAGTTTCTATGGTACAGGGAGAAACAAAAACAGAACTAGGTACAACAAATACATGGAATGGTGGTAACTGGTGGAATGATGCCGAATACGAAATTACTTGTGAAACGGCAGGAGACGTCACATTTGAAATTGCAAAAAATGGTGATTTGGATCCGGTACTTTCTTTTATTAAAATTCAGAAAGTATTAGATACGGAAGCTTTGAAAGGTGTTTTGGCACAAGCGGCACAGATAGACAGAAGTCAGTATTCTGCCAAAAAATTAAAGTATTAGACCAGACAGTAGAGGAAGGACACCCACTTCTCTATAAAGCAGAGGCAACACAGAAACTGATTGAAGAAGCGACAGATAAAATTCAGACAGCTCTGGACGCACTTGAGGCTGATACTGGAATTGAACTTACTCAGCAAGAAATCGAGGCGAATGATTATGTACTTTATACTGTAAATTGCGGTACTCCTGATGTATCGGTTCTTCCAAATCCGGAAAGTGAGAGAATGGGACTTTTACAGTCTTCTTTTGATCAGCCATACGGTGAAGATAAAGAAAAGGAGACAGCTTTATCTATATGTCAGAAAATGTGACATTTGATAAAGATAAGAGTACCCTCGGATATTCTTTCGAAGTACCTGATACAATGGAAGGAATGGAAGAAGACACTTATGAAGTTACAGTTGCATTTAAACTTCCGAATTGGGATAAACGTGTTGTCAATGTGATGCTTGAAGGATCTACAGTGGCAACTGATATTTCATTAGAGCAAAATAGTTGGGTAAGCAGAACATTTACAACAAAAGTAACAGATGGTGAAGTTGAATGTGCTTGTAAAAGCGCCGAGAAGAACATCGACAAAACAAGATCCGATT